>Ga0268277_1000034_pt1 | contig 115253 bp, 83 predicted proteins | sample saktaG_5_FD_190132 | JGI IMG/M metagenome (GOLD analysis project Ga0268277, IMG submission 190132) | Saline water microbial communities from Sakinaw Lake, British Columbia, Canada - sak_2010_1_5_50m | ecosystem: Environmental > Aquatic > Non-marine Saline and Alkaline > Saline ... | reverse complement strand
TTTGTAATTTACTTCAAATATTAGATAACAAATCGAAATCGCCATATTATGTTAGACCATTATATGATTTTTTCATTGTATGATAACCAATATTAGTCAAATATATAGGAGTAAGAAAATTGCTGACCTGTCGAAACATGAAAAAATTTTACATACCAATCAACTTTCAAAAATGCATGGCTGAAGGCGGTTGCCTGCAGCCAGATGTTATATGGTGTAAATATTATTTATCCCACAATTTTCTGAAAAATGTTTCCGCAATATTTAAATCAACAATTCTTATTCCACGTGTCCTTTCTAAAATATATCCATCTCTGTCAAGAAGAAATTTAGTTGGGTACTCACTTACATTAAATCGTTTTACGAGAGATTTTTCTTCTGTGTCATAAAGGACGGTATATTTAATATTTTTCTGTTTTATAAAATTTTTAATATCATTTATTTTTGCTCCTTTTGTTACAGCATCGCATACAACTGTAATAAAAATAATATTTTCTTCTGACTTAAAGAGTGAATGAAATTTATTTAGATCAGGTATTTCTGCCTTACAAGGTCCACACCATGTTGCCCAAAAATCAATCAGAATATATTGGTTATTAATCTTCGATAAGTCGAATTGGTTATTTGTTGTTAAATTTAGATAGGTTCCACTTAACTTATATTGATTTTCAGACCTAATTAGAATAGGTCTAATAGATTTTTTATTGATTAAATTATATTTTGCTTCGCCATTATGCTTATCAACATTTAAATACCATGATTTAAGAGAATCACGTGAAAGTTCTTGTTCGATTGTATATTGAGATAATAAATCCAGTGTTGCGAAGGCTTTTTCTTTTTGATTACTTGACATAAATTTATCGGATAGGAGCTTTCCGGGGCGTATTAATTTAGTTTTAACAATTGGTCCCTGGGATAACGCTGTAAATAAAAGATTAAATCCTAAATCTAATTTTTCGTTATAAATTGCATTTAGTAATTCATAACTTTTCTCTGAATCAAGCAAATTTTTTTTGATAGATATTAATGTTTTTTTAAAACCCTCTTTTAATATTTTTTTATTAAGTACAGAATCAATAATTTCTGGTAATGAATAAAGTGAATTATACAATTTATTCCAAAGATCGAGGTTCATATCAGTCGTCAGTGAATATCCAATTACACTAAAGTATGTTGGTATATTCAGTAAATACAAATACGGGTAAAGAGAATTATTTTTTATGTGTTTGATGTCCTCAATTAAATTGGGTATCACATATTTAACTAAAAGATGTTCTTCTACCCACCTGGCATTTCCAGCAATTTGCGAAATTAGAAGTAATGCATATCCATCAAATCTTTTTAGAACCGGATCATTAGAATTGATCAGCTTCTGCCAACCATCACTTAAGATCTTTACTCTTTCATCAATCTCATTTAGAGAGGCAAAATGTTTGCCCATTAATTCGTGTTTTTTTGAATAATCTAGGATAAAATTCTGTTGTTCTCCGGAACGATTGCCATAACTAAGTTCTTGAGATAACATATTGAATGGTAAAAGGGAGTAGACTAAAATTAATAACAAAACTTTTTTCATTTTGATTCTCCTATAATTTCAGAACTCATGACATAAGTTTCTTAATCCAAGCCTTATGAGCCTGAACAGTATTTAAAAACAGTTATTTATAGGAAAAAAGGATTATTTTGCCGGTGCGACATATTTTTCACGCTTGATTTTTCCCGATGAAGAAGCAAATTATCGCTTTGAACATATTTAACTGGGCACAGTTACTCAGTATAAATGAAACCATGCATCTTGACTGCGAAACTGCTTTCTTTAATGCGTTATTTATGAGCAATTTTTTATACCCTATTTCATGAGTTCTGAATTTACCTTATAACTAATATTAAGTTGTCGCTACTTTTTATCATAATTGATTAAGTTATAAACATTTCACGATAGGTAACATGATGATGTGATGCACCTCCTGCGGGAGTCGATTGTATGATAGACTACCCGCAAGGTCAAAAAATTTAAACTTAGGAGGTGCACAAATGAATTATATGGGAATTGACCATCACAAGCATACTCACACATCACAATGCTTAATGAGAAGGGAAAAAAACTCAAATCCGGAAGGGTGGCAAACTACCGTTCAGAGCTGGAGAGGTTTCTTGATTGCAGCGGTGAAGTTAAAGCAGTTATTTAAGCCGGCCGCTCGAGCTATACCATGGTAGATCTTCTGGATGAATTAAGCATTGATGTTACAATTGCCCATGCTAAAGCTGTTTAGCCTTTCCTTAAGGCTGATTTTAATATGAGATGTTTTTATAATAAATTGAAAAAGAGGAAAGGTCCAAACCCTGCAAAGGTTGCTGCAGCAAGGTGTATGTTGACTATCATCTTTCGGATGTTAAAAGAGAACCGTCCTTTTTGGGATTGCTTTGATTTCTGCTCATTTTCGTTCAATTTTAATCCTCTGAAAGGTAAAAAAGGAAGGCGAGAGCCAGGCCTAAAAAATGTATTTCACTTTTTTCCTCTTATCAAGTATGCAGGCCTGACCCTCCTTTGAAGTAAAAATTGTAGGTTATTTTTTACAGCCGTTCTTCATTGTCTTTCCATGGCTGGTTCCTCTGCAGGAGCAATGCTGCATGTTCTTGCCTTCTATGCCGCATCCCATACCACACGACATTCCTTTCCCGTGCATCCCGCTTGCCTCCATACCACATCCTATGGTACAGCCGAAGCCGCTCTTGCCAAACAAAGCTTTTTGCTCCTCGGACAGAAGGCCCATAATCTGATTATGGTGAGCCAGTTTCTTCTTCATTATTTCTGCTCTGATTTTTGCTATCTCATCGATTTTGGCATTGAGTTTTGAAAGGTCTGCATTCTCAAGAATTAGTGTCTTCATGTCAAGAGATTTTGCCTTTAAATCGTTCTGAAAAGGCAGCATTGTTTTCTGAAAATCCAGGCACATCTTCTGCATTTTCTTTTGCTGCTCCGCTGTCAATTTGAGTGCAGAGTCACATTCATCGATACTGCCTGCTACAACATATGAGGACATAAAAGCCAGGCATACAACTAGTACAATAATCACATTCTTTTTTCTCATTTGATTAACCTCCATTTTTTTTATCAAACCAGTCGCTTAATCCCGGTTTGTATTTTCCAATATTGTTTCGTGTTGATTCAATTCTTATCGGTTTTTTCTCCCGGACAACAATCTCTGCCTCCTCTTATGACATGATGTTCAAACATACCTAAGAATCTCTCCTGTTGTAGGGGAGTCAGAATGGTTTTGTCCTCTAGAATCCTCCGGATGGCCTTTTTTTGAATTTCACTCTCCATCTGGATGATTTCATCAATGAGATTATCGATTTCCGATAAAACAGGATCACTCTTTTTTATTTCATCGATGAGCTGCAGTTTTTTTCCCTGCATTTGCTGCCTGATAGGATCGGTCTCCTGGCAAAACGTCATCCTGCATTTCCCCATGTGTTGACTCTGGGAGTTTTCCAAATCCAGAGTTTTTTGAAGCGTCAGATGGGAAGACTCGGAGCCTGTCTTTTTATCAAGGAAATCATGTTTAAACCACCGGTTGTATGCTATGGTAGCCAGTGCCGATGTATTGATAACCAATAAAAAAAGCACGATGAAACCAATCCATTTATTTCTCATGGCGAATCCTTTCTTGGAGTGACATTAAAACTGAGAAGGAAATCAGCGGCAAATCCTTGAGAATAATCACCGAGAACAGTAAGATTCCCTGATGAATATTCCTTATAGACTGCTTCCTTTACATAATTCGGGCCCATTGGAGCAGAGCTCTCTTTAGAAAAATTGCCAAGGTGATAGCCGGAAAAAATGGCGAGAAAAATTCCAACTGTAAGCATGGCCGGCCGGAGCGCTTTCAAAAGTCCCTCTCTGATTTCTATAAGGATGTTACTCTTATGTAATAAATCGATTTTTTCCAGAAGGGAATTCTCGAATGCAGACGACACTTCGATTCTCTCTGGAGATTCCAACATATCCCAGGCCATTTTAAACCTCTTAACAAGGTTTGCGCATCTTGAACAGAAGCGGAGATGTCCTTCTATATAGTGACTAGATTCCTCTGTGGTTATCGAGCCTTCAACCACTTCGATGAGATGTTTCTCAATCCATTGACAATCTCTGTGCATTATTGAACCTTTTTCATTGAGTTAGACACACTCCGAGATAAAAAACATGCGAATTTTTTTATCCCTTTGCTAACCTGGATTATTCACGTTATTCACGAGCCGAGGTTGCTGCAGATGCGAGGCACAGCGCATGAAGTTGTGGTCGTCCACCATAATTTATGAATAATTCAGGATAATAAAGGATTTCTATTATGAAAAAAAGAGCAGGCGTGAAAGCTTTTTTTTAAGGTTTATTTTTGCCCGATGGATCCTGGCTTCTGCCGAAGAAAGAGATATGCCAAGAATCTGAGCAATTTCTTTGGAAGACATGCCCTCTATTTTATGGAGGATAATGACAGTCCTTTGTTTTTCGGGCAGGTAATCCAATGCCTTGCGGATGGCCGCTCTGATTTCTTCTGTCTCTAGTCGAGAGTCCGGCGAATCCGACTGGGGAGCTTTTAAATAATCCGGATCAACTGAGGTTTTTTGTCGAATAATCTCTCTTTTTTTGAAAAATTGATCGCGGCGCCTGGCATTGAGGGCACGATTGACAGCTATCCGGTAAATCCATGTAGAAAGCTTGCTTTTTCCCTTGAATTCCCCCGCTTTTTTGTAAATTTGGAGGAAAACATCCTGGGCTACTTCCTCAGATCTTTCCTTGTCATTAAGCAGACTGAAGCAGACATTGATCACCATATTACGGTTGGCCCGAGCAATTTCACAGAACGCTTCCTGATCCCCCGCAGCAACCTTCCGAATGAGTTTTAGCTCGTTCATTTCCCTCTGTCCAGTATTATTCCAGAAGGGTACTGGCCTGCATACTTGATAATTCAATTAAGACTATATGTTTACATATGCATTTGTCAAACTCAAAAATTTCTTCTTTTCTGATTTTAAACCGAATCAGCAGTATTAGAAAAAAATGAAAAAATTGACCAAAGCGGTCTTAAGTTAATTATTATTCTAAGATTTATATTGCCAGGCCTTTTTAACCTATCTTCAGTGGAATAAGTCATCTGCTGCAGCCCTTAATTTCTTATTGACACAAAGCGATTAGTATACTAATCTATTAGTAGAAAGCTCAATAGGGAGGTAAAAATGGAAACTGCCACAGTAAGAATTCCAAAAGATAAAAGAGATATATTGAAGATCATCTCCAGTGTGGAACGGAGAGATTTAAAAGATATCTTATCCGAACTTATTGATGAATATACTGAAAGACATAAGGAAACTTTGGATTTGCTATCAAGACCTGAATGGGTAGATATTATAAGAAGGGGTAAGAAAGAAATAAAAGAAGGCCTAAAAGGGAAATCTTTAGATGAGCTGGAAGATTGAAATTAAACCTAATGCAGAAAAGCAATATCTTAAGTTAGACAAAAAAACCAGGAAACGTATAAAAGAATCTTTAATTCAACTAGAGAAAGAAGAGAATCCTTTTCTAAATAAAAATGTAAAAGCTCTTACTGGCGAGCTTAGAGGAGACTACAGAATTAGAATCGGAAAATGGCGAATTCTTTTCACACCTGATAAAAAATCAGAAATATTATTTGTTTATGCTATTCTCCCAAGAGGAGATGCTTATTAACTATTTTAACTCTTGATAACTTATTATGAGCGGCAAGTTAGTGTGCCTGGATTATTCACGAGTCGAACAAAAGGTACCAGGTACCTTTTTCAGTATGCAGTCTTCAGTAGGGCAGTTCTTATGAATGATCCAGGTTAATAAGGTCCTTCAATCTCCGGATATGCCCTCTGCCCAGGCCTTTGACTTCGCATCCGAGCTCGAGGTAGCGTTTGATTTTCTCGTCATCCAAAATACCAAAACAGTCGATCACTGCGACGGGTTTTCCTGTTGCTTGAATTACCTTATCAGGCTCTAAGTCGAGATATTCTTTGTGTTTTACTGCAAATACAACTACGTCTGCCCCAAATAAAGCTTTTTCTAGCTCTTTCAGCACTTTCAATCTAGATAGTTTGTTTTGATTTCGGAAAAAGCGTACTTTGCTGTTTTTGGGATAAACGTCCTGGTTTTCAAATTCCCACCATCGGTCCACATAGGGATCATGCACACGGATTTCTGCACCCATTTCTGCCAGTCTCCGGATGAGTACTTCGGAACCGCTGTAACGTGTATCCCCAACGTCTTGCCTGTAAGAGGCTCCCAGCACAAGTACTTCGGTGGTGGCTATGGGAATATTCATGTTGCGAAGTGCATCTCTTACAAGTTGAGCAGCGCGCAGTCCCCTTGTATCGTTAATATCTATCGCAGAAGGTGTAATCTTAAAGATATCATCGTTGAAACCAAGGATATGTTTATAAGCCCATAACCCCAGTCCGCCGTCCTTTGGTAGGCAGTAGCCACCAATTCCAGGGCCTGGAAAGATCATGTTACTGTGTGTGGGACGCACTTTTATGGCTTTTATCACTTTTATCAGGTCCACCCCGTTTCTTTCGGCAAATAGACTCCATTCATCCATAAAAGCAAGAATTGATGCGCGGTAACTATTTTCGACAATTTTTGCTGTCTCGGATTCAATCGGACGGTCGAGAACTGTGAGTGGATATTCATCTGTATTCAAGACTTCATTTAGAAATTTTACAACTTTCTCTTTTGCCTTTTCATTGATTCCGCTGCATACTCTCCAGAAATCCCGAATACTTGCAATGTAATTCCTGCCGGGCATGACTCGCTCGTAACTGTGAGCGAGAAGAGGGTCTGATTGTATGCCTCTGGAATGGAAAATCTTTTTAAATACAGGTCCTGCAACCTGTTCTGTAGTTCCTGGAGGAACGGTCGTTTCTATGATGACCAGTGCTTCCGGTTGGATATGCTGTGCAATGATTTCAAATGACTCCTCAAGAGCGTTCATTTCCACTTCGCCTGTATGGACATTCCCGAGGGCATTTTTTGCATAATCGCACTGAACATCAACGATAACAACATCTGCTAGCGAGAGTACATCATAGCTGAAAGATGCCCTGAGCGTTTTCTTTTCAAGGACACACCGTCGGATCATTGGGGCGACTTCAGGGTCTTCTGCCTTAACGGGAGATTTACCCAGGTTTAATGTTGGGATCTTCCAGTAGCTTCTAACACTTGGCCGCTGCATTCCGATGACAAATTTCGAAGGATCTCCGTGTTCATCTACAGTATCTGCAACAATGGCAGCCATCACGGCCCCGACAAATCCCACCCCCATGACAACAACAATCTCTTTGCCCTCGTTTCTGGCCTTGTCTGCCAGTTTTTTTATTTCTTCATATTCTTTAGCGTAGTCTTCTTTATTCGGTAAAGGATACTCAAAGCCCTCCGGACTTACTGAAAAAAGTTCATTCATTATTGCCTCCTAGAGAAGTGGATTCGATGTATTTAAATTTTGACAAAAGATTTGGAATTTTTTTATAATCATTTTGCTAATAATTTTCTAACATTATATCATGAAGTCTATAATATAGGATTCCTTCTGAATTCTCAAAAGTTTTGCCGCGGGTTAGAAATATCAAATGGCAGGTGCGGTGTCAAGATTAGAGGCTTCTTTTTGATCTTAATATGAAAAAAGGCGTAGTTGAATGTAAGAGAGTTCGGCTTCCGCTTTATTCTATCAATACGCTTATCATTGGGAGTGGTGCTGCCGCTTTGAATGCTGCTGTCATGTTGGTTGAAATGGGGCAGAAAGATGTTGCTGTAGTAACTGATAATTTGGGAGGGGGGACTTCCAATAATGCGGGGTCTGATAAACAGACTTATTACAAGCTTTCCCTTTCTGGCGGTATGTATGATTCGCCTTATAAAATGGCAGAGGACCTTTTCAAGGGTGGGTGTATGCACGGTGATATTGCTCTTTGTGAAGCTCAAAATTCTCCACAAGCCTTTTTTCATCTCGTAAGTCTTGGCGTGCCTTTCCCTCACGATCGTTATGGTGCTTATGTTGGTTATAAGACAGATCATGACCCATTGGGGAGAGCGACTTCTGCCGGGCCGTTCACTTCACACATGATGTTTGAATGCCTGGCAAAGGATTTGCGTAGAAAGGATATAAAGGTTTTTGACCAGCATGAAGTCATCACTTTATTGACAGAGGCAAAACAGAACGAAAAACACGTGATAGGGGCAGCGGCACTCAATAAGAACAGTCTTGATTCCGGGGATTGCGGTTTTGTAATTTTTAATGCAGTGAATATCATCCTGGCGGTCGGAGGGCCAGCCGGGATTTATAAGACTTCTGTCTATCCTGAAAGCCAGCTCGGTTCTACAGGGATTGCCTTTGAAATCGGTGCTGTAGGAAACAATCTTACGGAATCACAATACGGGATTGCTTCCACAAAATTCAGATGGAACCTATCAGGGTCTTATCAGCAGGTTATTCCCCGGTATGTTTCCACAGACAAGGATGGTCATGATGAGCAGGAATTCTTAAACAGATATTTTCCTGATATGGGGATGCTGGCAACAGCGATTTTCCTGAAAGGTTACCAGTGGCCGTTTGATCCGAGAAAAATCTCTAATTACGGCTCCTCTTTGATTGATCTTCTTGTTTACCGTGAAAGCGTAATCAAAGGCAGGAGGGTGTTTCTGGATTTTACCCGTAACCCTGGTGGATGTGACATCCTGGAAGATTTTTCTTTTGACCTTTTGTGCAGGGAAGCTTATGAATATTTAGAAAAGTCAGGCGCTCTGGCTGCAACCCCAATCGAAAGATTGAAAAAAATGAATCAGCCTGCTGTAGACCTTTATAAAAGCCGCAATATTAATATTGAAAAAGAATATTTGGAAATTGCAGTTTGTGCCCAGCATAACAATGGCGGCCTTAAGGGCAATATATGGTGGGAATCAAATATTAAGCATCTTTTTCCAGTAGGAGAGGTAAACGGCACACATGGAGTATACAGGCCTGGAGGTTCTGCCCTGAATTCAGGGCAGGTAGGGAGCATGCGAGCTGCGTTGTATATATCTAAAAACTATAATAATGTGCCGCCTGACGAAGAACATTTTACGGCTTCAGCAGGATTACAGATAGAAAGGAAATTTGAATTTGCACAGCAAATGATAGACCCAGATGCTTCAGATAAAGAACTAATTATCTCAGCAAGGAGAGAAATTCAGGAAAGGATGTCTGGCTGCGGAGCCCATATCCGAAATCCTGCCAGAATTAAAACGGCAGTAGTTAAGGCCTGGGACCTCTATGATAAGTTAAAAGAGAAAATGAAAATTCCCTCAGAAGAATATCTACCGGCTGCAATGAAAAATCTTGACCTGTGCTTGACACATGCCATGTATCTTGAGGCAATCGGCGAATATCTGGAAAAGGGCGGAAAAAGCAGAGGGTCTTATCTGGTCTTGGATGAACATGGTGAAAGACCGTGCGGAGAATTGAATGATGAATGGAAATTCAGTTTAAACACCGAAAATGCATATGTTAACGAAAGAATATTGGAGATCTTTCTGGATGATAATTTTAATGTCAGAAAACAGTGGGTCAAAATCCGGCCCATTCCCAAGGAAGACACCTGGTTTGAAAGAATCTGGAATGATTACACGAAGGGTAATATCATTAAATAATGTAAGCTTATTGCGTCTCAAATGGCATTATAAACAATAGAGATACAGCAACTTTTTCAACTCCTTGCTTGAAATTCCTCAAATAGTCCTGAGCTTTTTCCATTTCAAGGTAGATATTTCCATCTTTCTTATTCCCGTATTCAATGCACAAACTATCACTGGTCGCAAGTGTGGTGCACATACTGATAGTAGTTTTTCCTGCTCTTCTGCAGATAGAATTTTATTTCTTCTCTTTGTATCAGACTTCAAAAATAGATTTGATTTGACAGGATTCTTTTAAATTGAAAACTCTTCCTCATCTCTGCCATCTAGGCTACTCCCGCTCCTAGACGTAAATCTCTCTGCCCCTCCATAGGTCATTAGAGACTTATTAAATTTTCCCTCCATTTTTTTATAAATAAGACTTGAGACAAGCATGCCTAAGATAACACTATTCGGCACCGGTATTATAGCACTGTCCCTTCGTCTCATTTTCTCTCTTAAGTTATTCATTATCAGTATAATAGGATATTTTATTCATTTTGTCAATGTAAAAAATAGAGCCCCAGACTCTGGAGATCATTGAGAGCTTGGGGCTAATAAACTCATTCAGAATTCACCAATGACATATAGTCCTCGAGTGCCCGTCGAATGGCCAAAGCCATGTCTGCGATGAATTGTCGGTCTTGAATCTCAGACTTTGTCCAGCGGTCGAAAACTAGCTAGATCTGATGTATCACCACATAGAATTGGTTTGCCCGCACTAGCTCTCCGCTGCCGAATTTCGTGCCAGTGAAACTGGCGCGCCGCCCATTATCTTTCAGGAATTTTATACCATTCTCCAAACCATTCATGATATAACCAGCCTAAAATTCTTTCTTCAGCACCTATCACATTATCATCAAGAAAATTCTTTTTGAATAGGTCTCGTTCTTTTCCTGCTGGAATTTTCTGTATTTCTTCTTCATATACGAATTTTTCAAAATTCAAGTTGTATTTTACGGCAAGTTCGCCAACAGTCATAAGTGTTTTATTTCCAGCCTCGACAAATTTGTCTAAAAAATCTTTGAATTCAATTTTTGATAAGGTTTTTAGTTTTTTGATGTCTTGCATTAATTTTGCCAAAAACCAATCCGTTAGGTTATCGAATTTTTTATCCTTTGACGTGTTATATCCAAGCGGAACACTTGGGGTGTTTCCTGCTTCATAAATAATATTTGAGCTTCTGTTAGAAATAGCATTTACAAAAGGTTCATTTTTAATAAACCATTTTACAAATTGATTGATTTTATTCTTGTCAAAGGTTTCATCGCGAGATAAAGTTGGGCGACCTCCAGAAACCTTTATTGAAGCAGTCTGGCCTCCAGTTTTTCTTGTCAGCAAAATTACCGCAGAAATCCATACCATTAAAGGCAACAAAGTTGCAAAACCTAAAACCCAAGCCCAAACATTTTTAATTCCTACTTTTAAGCCATACCAAATTGTTAAAATAATTATTCCAGCTTTTGTAATAACTGTAAGAAATGCAGCTAAGTCCTCAGATAGAGCAATATTCCCGCTAGCCGTGCCTAATCGCGATAAAATAGGGGGTATTACAAGAACCAGAAACCAGGTAATATAAATTTTTCTTTCTTTGTTTTGCATATTTATATATTTCCGGCCTTTATTTCTTTACGAATTAAAGCATTAAAGGTGGATGACTGCTCAATTTCATTTTTGTATTTTTCCGAGTTGTTCCCCACCCTTTTTTCAATATAAATATTTATTCTGTCTTTTAGCTCATAAGGAAGCGGTCTATCATCGCCAGTTGTATGAGTAGTATCATCAGGATCACCATAGAATGGGTGGAATTTCCTCACTTTTCCAGCTGCCTTATCTGCCGCCTTTTCTTTAGAGGATTCATTACTTTTTTTAAGCTCAAATATAAGAGTCCCCCCTCGTGTATTAACATCTACCCATAACATTATGCGTCTTTCTATATCATTTAAATTCCACCACCACCTAATATCCTCATCTTTCACTCCTTCCGCTTTCTTCTTGGGAAGTTTTTGTCTTATATTTTCGGCGATTTTTTTAATTGTTGGGTTGTCGCTTCCAGCGTCCCCCAAAATAATATCCCCTAGATTTTGGGGTAAATAATAAGTTCCTTCTTTTTTAGATTCCTCAATCGCTTGGTCAAGCATATCACCAGCCATTTTTTTAGCCTCTGCGAAAGAGTTGCCCATCATACTCATTATTTGAGTATATGTATCAAGTAATGCTCTTTCTATGTTGTTGTACTTTAAAAAGTTAAATAGTCCCATAATTTTCTCCTTATTTTATTAAATTTTTGGTTTTGTCCCAAAGTGACGGGAAACATCAAATCCAAGCATAGGAAACTCTCAAGTTAGAAAACCGTAACTGCTTATGTATTTTACAATACTTTGTCCAAAGTTCATCCCAAAAAGCCGGTTTATAAATCTTCCGAAGCCTAATTTTACCCGCGTCTCTTCCTTTTCTGATATTTTCGGAAAAACGTTTCCTTATTGTAGTCTCCCGGTTAACAGAATTCTTTGATTATCGTTTGCCATGTCCCAAACTCTTTAATAGTGAGGTAGGCCATCATATCATTAGAATGCAAAAACCTTTATCTGATCTGCAGAATCTGTTCCATTCTTTTCTATAAACAGAACGTTATAACTCTGAGCACTCTTAAAAGGAGGGTCTAGGTAAACTAAATCAATACTTTCATCAGGAATGTGTGGTCTCAAGACTTCAAGATTATCGCCGTAGTATAAAGTGTTTTTCATCCCCTTAATTTATTATCAAAAAGGCACTTCTTCTTCAGTAATTTTCTTTTCTTCCTCAATAAGTTTATAACCAAATTTATCACATAGAAAGAGCATACATGCAGCTGAGTTATATAATACAAAGTTAGCCTCTGCTATATCTGCATTAGAAAGCTCAAAAGCACCATGTCGTGATCCTGGCTCAGTGCTTGCAATCCCATACAAAACGTGAAGAATTTTATCAAAAGGTTTTCTCATCTTGTCCATTTTAATCATTTTATCTACGGCTTTCCCTAATGTAATATTTTTGTCACGTAACAGGATCCGAGCAACTCCTTCCAAAGCTCCAACGGCTTCTTTTACACAATTTTCAATGTCAGGTTTAGGGCGTTTATTAAAGAAATTTATTGCTTTGACAAATTGATTATTCGGTCCTTTAAAATCTGGATGTTTAAGAACAGTTTTTACTCTTTCGATAATTTCTTTATCTAAATATTCAGAGCCTTCCCTCTCAAACTTGCCTTTTTTTAAATGCCAACCAATATTTTCAGAAGAAAACAAATTATTAATATTTACAGTGTATTTATATCTAATATCACTTACATGTTCGGGAAATTCACGCCACATATCCTCTCCTTGATCATAATCGATATAAACAACTAATGTGAAAAGGTATTCTATTAAATCTAATATTTCATACCAAGCTAATTGAATTAATATTAAATCTGAAATTTTAGACTTTTCTAGATTTTTTCTTATTGAATATTCATCCCTTTCTAATCTAAAAAAGGATGTTAATTTTAAGTAAAGTTCAGTATAATTAGGTAAGTTGTTTGGCTCAATATAATCCTGAATCAGATTCCATAAACCAATACGAAGTTTTTTGGGAGCTTCTTTATAAATTAGTTCTTTAGCACAAGGGCCATACCCATGTCTCTTTGTGAAAGTATCTGACATTTCATTTTATTTTAATTCAAAAATGTTACAATTTCAAACAAATGTCATATTTTAATTATTCATTCATTTAGCATCTCTCCTTCGGATTATTTAAAAAAGCTGTAGATAAATATTTACTCTTTTTCCTCATTTATATGATGTATTCTTATGAAGGTCATAATATTATCTATCAAAATAATATTTGCCATTTCTTCTTATATGTCGATCGTTCTTCAAATAATCAGAATTATCGACTTAAAACTACTGAAACTACGATTTGGTGACATAAAACTAAAGCTCTTTTAAAATCCTCCATTTTCAGGGATAATCCTGCTCTTATGATGTATTTACAGCTTGTCTCAATTGGATTAATGTTATTAAATAATGAAGTAATATCATGATAATAGATTAAGGAGGATAAAATGAAAGGGAAATCCAGGGTAAAAAATATTATGCATAGTATGTGTATGGCGGTTCTGGTTATGGGATTGTTCTGGAGTTGTTCCACTTTTCGTTTAAGCAGAAATGGCTGGGAAGTTGTGCCTGATGTTAAAAACGAACTCCTCACCATAAGCCATGAGAAGCTGGGAGTAATAATTAAAGATATCCAGTTAGCTTTAAAAGGTGACGACAGCATGGATATCCTGTCGAATTGGACTGTAAAAAAGCAAAAAGATGGGATGGTTATTTCCACTAAAAAGCCGAGTAATACTGAATGGATATTCAAAACTTCAGAGAAGGCGTTGGATATTAGCTGTTCATCTGATAATGCAGTCTTATGCAGTCTGGCGCCGGCCTCGGAAGGAAGGATGCCGGCCAGAGTCGAGAGTCAGGATAATGGAATAATGTATACTTCACTTGGATTAGTCTCTTCTAAAAACATTTACAGTCTGTTTGACCGTGAGACAGACATTATGATCCAGTTTCCAGAAGGAAGTGATTTGAGACGCAGTGTTTCTGACCAAAAGTTGATGGATGTGACTTTTCCTGTTGATGCCGGTAGGGATATTTCCTTGATACCTGATTATTATATCGATGTGCTGGGACTGAAATATTATAAGCCGGCTCCTGAACGTTTCGAAAAAGCGCCTGTGGGATGGTGCAGCTGGTACTGTTATTATATGGGAACTACCGAAGAAGACATGGTGAAAGAAACGGATGCACTTGCGAAATATTTAAAACCATACGGCCTTGAATATGTCCAGCTCGACGCTTGTTTTACGAGGGGTGAAGAAGCCAACTATCTTGATTGGACGAAAAAGACATTCCCAAAAGGCGGAAAATGGATTCTTCAATATATCAAGGAAAAAGGATTAAAACCCGGGCTCTGGGTCAATGTATACGGATCGAATTATGCCCATCCGGACTGTGCGGAAAAATACCCTGAGAACTATTTCCTGCGCGATAAAGAAGGCAATCTATCCGGAGCCTGTTGTACTGCTGATAATACCGTTGTAAGACTAGACTATACAAATCCTGAAGTAATTGAAAAGCATCTGAAACCGATGTTTAAGATTCTTAAAGAAGATTGGGGGCTTGAATATATTAAAGATGCAGGGTGGGGAACATGGATGGACTATTATGATGAAAACAAGGAAAATGCCTTTGACCCGGCAAGGGGAAGCAGTGAAGTTTATCGTGAAGTTCAGGATGCATTGAGGGAGACTCTGGGCCCTGATGTGTATATTACCGGATGTGCCATGCATGAAGTTGGATTGGGGTTTGGTGTTTTTGACGGCTCACGTATCGGAGGCGATGATAGGGCCGTATGGTATCCGGAAAAAGAAGGCGGCATGTCCATGCAGATTTATTTTAATTCCATCTTTGGCGGGAATTATCTAAACAATATTACATGGCACTCGGATCCTGATACAGTCATGGTTAGAAACCCTTTGACCATGGAAGAAGCCAGGACAATTGTAACGACTATTGCTCTGACAGGGGAGCTTTATATGGCAAGTGATTTTATAGGGAAGCTTCCTGAGAAGAGGCTTGACCTTTATAGAAAGACTATGCCTTCAACCCGCGTCGTACCCATAGACCTTTATCCTTATAAAATAAAATCCAATAGGAAAAACGGTGTAGTCTGGTCCTGCCCTTATGTTAAAGAATATCCCAGGGTATTAGACCTCAAAGTAAATGCTGAATCCGGGGTCTATGATGTCGTAGCCGTTTACAACTGGGCAAACGAAGAAGAGACCAAAACCGTTTTTCTGGGAGAGGATTTAGGGCTGGATACCGCAAAGGAATATTTGATTTTCGATTTCTGGAACCAGAAAATAAAAGAACTCTCGAATGATGAAGTAACATCTCTAATCCCTTCACACGGCACTCATGTCTATGTGATAAGACCTGTGCTTGAAAGGCCGCAGTTCTTAGCATCGTCGAGGCATGTAACCGGGGCTGTCAGCATAAAAAGCCTTGAGTGGGATTCTTCTAAATCTATTCTTAGCGGCTGCTCGGAAATCGTAAAGGGCGCACCGTATTCATTGTTTATCCACGTACCAGAAGGTTTTAATGTATCGCAAGTTGAAGCAGACACAGAAGTCATTTTTCATAAGATAACAGATGGAATTCTCGAAGTTAAATTTGCTGGCGATTTTGAATCTAATGATCAAAAAACTGTCAACTGGAAGGTACTATTTTAAACCATTAAGATCAGTGCTTTTTCCAGAAGCGTTAGTTATTGCCCCATATATTTTGTGCTGAGTGCTTTATAAGCTGAGGATAGATGCCGAGAGCTGTTTATAACTGGAAGTTATAAAAAATAGATAAAATTATAAATTTAATGACTGCAGGTTATATTTTCTCTGCAAGTGGTTTTATTTGGGTTTTTGGATTGGTAATGTACTTAAAGGTTTTAAATAAGCTGGTCGGATTTGAATTATGCTTATTGGGCAAATGAATTGGAGAAGGAGAATAAAGTGAGAATAAGATGGTTGGTTTATTTTTGCGCAGCATTATTTTTTCTCTTGATTTCAACTTCGCTTCATGCAGCGCAAAAGCTCGAGGCAAACAAATCTTATTTCGATTTCGGTTCAATAACGGAAGGAATGAATATTCCCGTATCTTTTACAATAACAAACACAGGATCTGATGATGCAGTAATAAGAGAAATTCGTACATTTGCCGCTTGTGTGGAGTCGAGGCCTTTAGCCAAACGCAGTCTGAGGCCAGGAGAGAGCATAGAACTGGAATATATCTTTCAGAGTCTCGGCTACGGAGGCGTTACAGTAGATAAACATATCGAAGTACATTATAATAATACTGCTTTCAGCCCTTTGAAGCTTGCCATAAGAGGCAGAGTCCTCCCTTTGGAATCCTATCAAGCACCTATAGGAGAATTGACATATAATTTTTTTGTTCTTATAGACATTCGCCCTCCGGAACGTTTTGTTAAAGAGCATATAATGGGTGCTGTGAATGTTCCGTACGAAATGATAGACAAATGGGCATCTCGTGTGTCAAAAAACATCTCTGAAGAAGTAATAATATATCTCTTTTCAGAAGACGGAAGTAAAAGCGATAAAGCAGCAAAATCCCTGGGAAAAAAAGGTCATGCTAAGTATCTAAGTATCGTCGGTGGCATGAAAGAATGGAAAAGACAGAATGGAAATAAATTTCTAATCTCAGGAAAATAATAACAGGGAATACAGTGAGGAATATTTGTGCTGCTGTCATTTTGCTGCTGCTCTTTTTTTGCCCATCTCTCTCTGCAGGCGAACTTCTTTATTTTTATGAGAAAGGCTGTCCTGACTGTAAAAAGATCAACGATTTTCTAGAAAACCGAATAAAACCCAACTATGCTGTCAGTATCAGGGAATATGAAATTCATGAATCTGGAAATGCAAGTTTGCTGATAGAGTTGGCCAGGGTTTACAGGGCAGAGGATATTCTTACAAAAGGCACTCCGGCCGTATTCATTGGTGGTAAGGCTTTTCAGGGGAGCAGCCGTATAGTGCAGAGAAAAATCGAAGAAGCAGTAAGGTATGCTCTAAGATCTGAGACAGAATCACCACTCAGCAGGATTCAAAGAGGAGAAGAAGGAGGAAAATTAACTACTAAGATAACACTGCCTGCAGTAATTGGATCAGCAGCAGTAGATTCTATAAATCCGTGTGCATGTGCTGTCCTTGTACTTCTTTTGGGTTCTGTGCTGCTGGTTTCAGGGAGAAAAAGGAAAGCTGTCCTCGCTTCTGGTTTTGCCTTCACAGCAGCCTGTTTTATTTCTTATTTTTTTATGGGATTTGGACTCTTTTCCGCTGTCCGGGTAGCAGGGATTCAGCATTATGTTTATATCGCGGTTGCTGTGCTGGCTGTTTTAGTTGGCCTGTGGAACATGAAAGAAGTATTCCGGAAGGGGCAGGGGATAAGTGTTGGAGTGCCGAAATCATGGCAGCCTAAACTGAAAAAAATTACGTCGAATATCGCTTCTGTCCCCGGTGCTTTTTTCATGGGATTTTTAATCAGTCTTTTTCTTCTGCCGTGTACGTCAGGCCCTTATATTGTAATCATAGGGATGCTTGGTGATACTGCAACAAGGCTGCAGGCAGTCTGGCTGCTACTTCTCTACAATGCTATCTTTATTTTGCCTTTTGTGGTTATAACACTTGGAGTTGGGCTCGGGCTAACTACAACAGCGCGAGTGGAAATATGGCGGCAGAAGAATTTAGCCAGGTTACATTTCATTACTGGCTTTATTATGTTTGCGCTTGGGATAACAATGTTTGTGCTTCTGGCAGTGGGAATCATTCAGTAGTTATGTCTATAAATAGTTGAAAAATTTCATTGAATTTATAGAAGTTTAATTTATAATTTTTTTGTATTATTATGGCATGTGTATTGCAAATTAAAACACCGAAGGGAGATTTAAAATGAAAAAGACGATTCTATTTTTGGCAATGGTGAGTTTACTGCTTTTCTCATGCGCGAATGAAACGCATAAAAAAGCAGCTGAAGAAAATCCATTTTTTTCAGAATTTAATACTCCATTTAATGTGCCTCCCTTTAACAAAATAAAGGAAGAGCATTATTTACCGGCCTTTAAAGAAGGTATGAAACAGCAGCAAAAGGAAATCGAGGCAATTGTTAGCAGTACTGAGCCCTCTACATTTGAAAACACTATTGAAGCACTTGAGAGAAGTGGAAGCTTATTGACAAAGGTGGGAAATGTTTTTGGTAACCTGAATGGTGCAAATACAAATGCTGAGATGCAAAAAATTGCAAAAGATGCGGCTCCGCTTTTATCGAAACATGAGGATGATATCAAGCTGAATGCTGTTTTGTTTGAAAGAGTAAAGGCTGTGTATGATCAAAAAGAAAAACTGGAACTTTCACCGGAACAAGGGAGGCTGCTTGAACGGACTTATAAAGAATTCGTCAGAGGCGGTGCAAACCTGAACCCGGAAAAGCAAGCCAGATTAAGGCAGATAAACGAAGAACTTTCCCTGCTCTCGCTGAAGTTTGGTGAGAATGTTCTGAAAGAGAATAACGCTTTTGAATTGGTGATCGACAAAGAGGAGGAACTTGCCGGCCTTCCTGATTCAGTCGTGGTAGGAGCCGCTGAAGCTGCGAAAGAAAGAGGGCATGAAGGCAAATGGGTTTTTACTTTGCACAAACCGAGTATGATTCCTTTCCTTCAGTATTCAGAAAAGCGTGAACTCAGGGAGAAAATATTTAAAGCTTATATTAGCCGTGGAAATAATGATAACGAGTTGGACAACAAAGCAGTCTTATCCAAAATGGCAGTACTTCGCGTAGAAAGAGCACATTTGCTTGGGTATAAAACACATGCAGATTTCGTACTTGAAAAGAATATGGCGAAAAAGCCAGAAAATGTCTACAAATTTCTGGACCAGATCTGGAAGCCTTCCTTGGCCAGGGCCAAAGAGGAAGCCAAGGATCTTCAGTCAATGATTAGACAGGAGGGGAATGATTTCAAGCTTGAACCCTGGGACTGGTGGTACTATGCGGAAAAGCTGAGGAAGGCAAAATATGACCTGGATGACAAAACTTTGCGGCCTTATTTTAAGCTTGAGAATGTCCGGGACGGCGCATTTGCCGTGGCGAATAAACTTTACGGAATTACATTTAAAGAGATAACCGATATACCCAAGTATCATGAAGATGTGAAAGTGTTTGAAGTTCTGGAAGGCGATGGCTCACATATCGGCATCCTTTATCAGGATTATTTCCCCAGAGCAAGCAAGCGTGGCGGTGCTTGGATGAACAGTTTCAGAAAGCAGTCAAGAAGGGACGGTAGTGACATACATCCTGTGATTGCAAACGTATTTAACTTTTCAAAACCGACTGGAGATAAACCGGCTTTATTGAGTTTTGAAGAAGCTTTGACATTATTTCACGAATTTGGGCACGGTCTTCATGGGCTGCTTTCAAATTGTACATATGAAACACTGTCAGGAACGGCTGTCCCCAGGGATTTTGTTGAATTGCCCTCCCAGATTATGGAAAACTGGGCAGGTGACTCAGAGGTTATCAAGGACTATGCAAAACATTATGAAACCGGTGAAGTCATTCCGCAAGGTTTGGTCGATAAAATCAAAAAGAGCGGCCATTTCAATCAGGGCTTTGCAACGGTTGAATACATGGCAGCCTGCTACCTCGATATGGACTGGCATACATTGACAGAAGCCAAAGAGCCTGATGTCAAAAAGTTCGAGGCGGAATCCATGAAGAAGATAGGCCTGATTCCCGAAATTGTTGTACGTTACAAGAGTCCATATTTCGGCCATATCTTCAGCGGCGGTTATTCTTCCGGATATTACAGCTATATATGGGCAGAAGTTTTGGATGCCGATGCTTATCAGGCTTTTAAGGAGACAAGCCTCTTTGACCAGAAAACAGCCCTGGCGTTCAGGAAAAATATTCTTGAAAAAGGCGGGACAGAGAATCCTATGACGCTTTATAAGCGGTTCAGAGGAGCTGAACCCAAGATTGATGCTGTGCTGAAGCGGAAAGGGCTTAAATAGGAGAGGGAATTATGAGAAAAAACGCCAAGTTTTTCCACTCTATTCAAATACTTGTGCTGGTGATTTTTATTATAGGATTTATAACCGGGACCGCAGAAGCACAAAAAAAGGTCACATCTCCCAAAGATTTCTTTGGATTCGAACTCGGCAGCGATAGAAAGATAGCACGCTGGGATAAAATCGTCGACTACTTCAAACTTCTGGAGAGCGAAAGCAGAAAGATCAAGGTAGTCAATATGGGCCCCTCAACCGAGGGCAATCCCTTTCTTCTGGTGATCATCTCCGCTCCGGATAACCTGGCAAATCTGGACCGATTGCAGGAAGTAAATGCCAGGATCAGCGACCCGCGTGGTGTCGAAGAGGCAGAGATTAAAAAGTTGGTAAAGGAGGGAAAGGCAGTCATGTGCCAATCCATGAGCCTCCATGCCACCGAGATCGGAGGCACACAAATGGCACCTGAGCTGACATATGACCTTTTAACCCGGGACGATGATGAGACACAGCGTATCCTGAACAACGTGGTCTTCTTCATGATACCTTGCTTCAACCCGGACGGTGAGATCATGGTTACCGACTGGTATCGAAAGACTCTGGACACGGAGTACGAGGGCGCCGGTCTTCCCTGGCTCTACCACAAATACGTAGGGCACGACAACAACAGGGATGGCGACTTTCTCAACATGATCGAGTCGGTATATGCAGCCAAGATATTGTTCCGGGACTGGGTTCCCCAGGCTTACATCGATCATCACCATATGGGAAGCTATGGAGCCCGGCTCTATGTTCCTCCTTACTGTGAGCCTATTCGTCCTTATGCCGATCCTCTCATCTGGCGGGAGCATAGTTGGTACGGTGCCCACATTGCATACAAGCTGGAGGAAAATGGTAAAACCGGTATCATCAACGCAGCCCAGTTTTCCGGCTGGGGTCATTTCGGATGGCACTGGATCACTCCTTTCCACAATATCGCAGGGATGCTTACTGAGTCCGCCAGTGCAAAACTGGCAACACCCATCTATATCCACCCTGAGCAGCTGCGCGGTGGGGGCCGTCAGTTTCCAGAATATAAGGCCCAGACTACCTTCCCCCATCCATGGCCAGGCGGTTGGTGGAGACTTCGGGATATTGTAGAGCAGCAGAAGATCGGGTCATGGGCACTTCTGGACCTGGCGGCACGAAATAAAGAAACAGTGCTCTGGAATGCCTATTTGAAAGCCAAACGGCAGACAGAGCGGGGTGCTCAGGGTAAACCTAGAGCTTATATCATCCCGCAAAATCAGCATGATACCTTGACCGCTGTAAAAATGATAAATACCCTTTTGATGTCCGGTGTCGAGATCAAGCAAGCAAAAGAAGCATTCAACGTCTGCGGTGTTATCTATCCGGAAGGTTCCTTTGTTATCTCACTAGCGCAGCCCAAGATGGGTTTGATCCGAAACTTACTTGGACGAACATTTTACCCTGACAATGATTGGACCCGGAACGATGACGGTTCTCCGGTGCGGCCTTATGACATGGCTACCCACACCATGTACGAGTTCATGGGTGTTCGTGTCGACCCGATTAACGAGGCGGTTAAAGGCGACTTTCAGATACTCAACAGTAAGGTACCGGGATCCGGGAATGTCGAGGCAGGTGGATCGGGTTATGTGCTTGACGGCAGGCTGAACGCCAGCTTTAAAGCAGTAAATCTCCTTCTAAAGAAAGGGATCGCGGTTCGGCGTGTTGACAAGGCATTCTCAGGGTTCCGCCCCGGCGACTTCATCTTATCTCAAGGAAAGGAGTCTTTCCTCAAGGACGTGGCAGAGCAGACAGGCGTTGATTTCAAAGCACTGAAAGGTAAGATGAAAGAAGGTACTCACAATGTCAAACGGCTGCGCGTAGGCATGTATAAGCGCTACTGGGGCGGCAACATGGATGAAGGCTGGACTCGTTTTCTCCTCGAACAGTTCGCATTCCCCTATAATTCCTTGATGGATGCTGAGATCAAGAAAGGAAATCTCAACGAGAAATATGATGTCATCATCCTGCCGAACGATTCGACGGGTATGATCATGGGTGATATCAGCGGCAGATACCGCCGCTATTTATCGTCGGTTCCCCCAGAATATCGAACCGGCGTCGGAAAAGAGGGTCTCGAAGCACTTAAAGCATTTGTAAAAGAGGGAGGAACATTGGTAACGCTCGGAGAGGCATGCGGCTTTGCGATCGAAAAGTTCGAATTGAGCGTTTCAAATACCGTGGACAATCTCAGCTCGAAAGAATTTTTCTGTCCTGGTTCGACTCTTAAAGTGAACTTCGACAACTCTCATCCGCTGGCATATGGGATGCCTTCAGAAGGCCTGGTTCTCTTCTGGTCAAGCCCGGCGTTCGTGATCATCCCAAACGACCACAATGAATTGTATGAGATCGTTGTCCGCTACCAAGACAGGGATCTACTGCAGAGCGGCTGGCTCATCGGTGAAAAGCATCTATCTAACCTGGCAGCGATGGTCAATGCTGCATACGGCAAAGGCCAGGTGGTTCTTATCGGATTTCGGACCCAGCACCGCTCCCAGACGCACGGCACTTTCAAGCTGCTCTTCAACGCTCTAATGCGCTGAAAATTGATTTTATAAGAATTTACTTTTTGTGCTTGCCCTGGTTCATTATCATTTTTACTCGTACTTCAACACATCAATAGGATTAGCAAGGGCGGATTTGAGGGCCTGGTAACTGACCGTGAGCAGGGCGTTCAATAAAGTTAACTTTTTCACAAGTCGTGTCGTTTGCCCTCTAGTGCAAGGTCTTTGATCAATACATAGGTCGTAATAATACTACTCATTCTTCCGTTGGGGATGAATGACCTTGATTTTAAGGTTGTGTTCTTGTTGAAAACAAGGGGCCTAGTATACAGAGGGGATTCAGGAGTCGGATTACTACCGTCTGTTGTGAAACGTATTTTGCCTATATCGATCTGGCTTTTTATCTCGAGAGCATCGGTCTTATCCAGATTGACCACATTGTCTACCAGCGGAGTCGGAATACGAAAGTTGGCCTCCATCTTCATATATCTTTCATATTGCTGCTGCAAGCGGATGGCAAAATCATCCCAGTCTCGTGTTTGTTTAGGAGACCATACGATTTCTGAAAGAGCACTGATTCTGGGCATGAGCATGTATTCGGCATATTCCTCGGTAGCAATATACTCGGTCCAGAGAGTTGCCTCGGCTCCGAGAATATGTTTTTTCTGCTTTTTTGTCAGAACTTCAGGAATGGGTTCGAACTCATATACTTTTTCTATCGGAGCCCAGTATCCAATAGCGAGTGGTTCTATCTCACTATCGGCCTGATAACCGTCAAAGTATAGGTGGGAGTAGGGGACCATTATCACATCATGGCCTTGTGTTGCAGCATCGATTCCGCCTTCGATACCTCTCCACGACATGACAGTGGCATCAGGTGACAGTCCGCCTTCAAGAATTTCATCCCAGCCGATAAGTTTTCGGCCTTTATAATTGAGAAATTTTTCGATTCGCTTGATAAAATAACTCTGCAGTTCACCTTCGTCTTCGAGTCCCTCATCTTTTATGCGCTGCTGACATTTAGGGCACTCCTTCCATCGATCTTTAGGGGCTTCATCGCCTCCGATATGTATGTATTTTGATGGGAACAACTCTATGACTTCTGTCAGAATATCTTCCAGGAACTTAAATGTTTCATCATTTCCAGCACAATATATATCCTTGGAAACACCCCATTTTGTCCTGACTTCAAAAGGGCCTCCGGTGCATGAATATTCAGGGTAAGCTGTCAGTGCTGCTACAGAATGGCCCGGTATTTCTATTTCAGGAATGATTGTTATAAAACGCTTTCCGGCATACTCCGCTATTTCTTTGATTTCTTCCTGTGTGTAATAACCGCCGTACTCTATGCCGTCGTATTCTTCGGTTTTTTCAATGATCGTTTCCTTGCGTATCGACCCCACCTCAGTTAGTTTTGGATATTTTTTGATTTCAATTCTCCAGCCCTGATCTTCGGTAAGGTGCCAGTGAAAAGTATTTATCTTATGCATGGCAAGATAGTCGATGTACTTCTTGATGAATGATACAGGGAAAAAATGTCGGCAGACATCCAGATGCATACCCCGGTATGGAAATCTTGGGAAATCTTTGATGACAGCAGCTGGAATTGTCCAGACGATATCTGAGTTTTCATTGGCACTGCGCTCGATTTCTGGCGGAAGCATTTGACGGATGGTTTGGACAGCATAAAATAATCCCTTTGCATGATTGGCTTTAACCGTGACTGATTTGCTTATTGATTTTAGCTCGTAGCCTTCTTCACCGAGTTTGCCTTTTGAAAGGTTTGAGGAAAGCAGTATGAAATTGCTGTCTTGGACAGCACCGGAAGATTCAGTGACCAGTAGATTCATTCCGCTGGCCTTTTTTATTATTTCTCTAAAATATTCACCGACAGATTCTGTATTTTCCCTACCTTCAAAAAGAATTCTTGTTTTGTCGTCAATAATAAAGTTCCCCTTTTTGTGAACTACTCTTACAGGTTTCGGAATAATTTTTATCTCTTTTACGGCCTCTTTCTTTATTTTTAAAGCCGGTTTTGAGATAATGCCGCATCTAAAGAGGGAACTAGCAGCTATCATTACAAGAAAGACAAATTGCAGGTAATTCATTTTAGCTTTCATTACAGAACCACCTCCTTCTTATGAAAAATAAAGAAAACGCGTGTATAAAACGCTGCATAAAAGCCGGCGGAAGTGAGAATTGCGTTTTTTGTTATAGTATTTGTCTCCTATTTCAGCACTTTGATCCGGATGTTGCGGAACTCTATGCGGGAACCATGGCCGAGAAAACCAATATGGCCTTTATCTCGCTTAAGACCCGGATGATCCTGTCCGTCTATGGTTCCGGATTTGCTTGCTTGGTCGATATCGGTATCAACGATTGTGACACCATTGAGATTTACCGTAATATTTCTGCCTCTGGCAATTACTTCCTCATAGTTCCACTTGCCAACTGGCCTGAGATGACCTCGTTTGGCCGGGACAACACCGTAGATAGAACCGTGGTACTGATAGGGCTTTAGGTCCTTGTATATATGGGCAGTATTGTCCAGTATCTGGAGTTCCATTCCAACATATGCAGCATCTCCAGTCAGGGGTGCGCGAATCCCCAGACCGTTGTTTGCTCCAGGAGTAAGCTTGAATTCAAAGCGCAGGATGAAGTCACTGTACTCTTTTTCCGTGTACAGGTTCCCGCTGCTGTGCTCTGGATATATGACAATCTTGCCCTCTTCGGCCACATATCCATTGGTATCGCCTGTCCACCCGCTAAGGTCTTTGCCGTTGAATAATTGTTCGAAACCCTCTGTGATTTCATTCTCGGTCAGCCCGGTGTGATATTTCTCGGGGATAATCTCATGGATAAAGATATTACGGAAATAAAGTGGACTGTTATGCGACTGGAGTTCTATCTGTCCGGTCGGATAAATCGGTTTGTCTCTTTCCCAGTAGTTTTCCATTACTACATTATTAACTACCAGAACATCGTTCAAGTGAACAGTTACCCGATCGCCTATCATCTTGATTCGGAAACTGTTCCATTCTCCAATGGGATTATCTACACATTTCAGCGGTTTGTTAGGATTTTTCTTATTATTATACAGTCCGCCAGAGCCTTCAGGCCATTGTTCTGGATCCCAGATTTGTACTTGAGGCGACCCGCGGAGATAAATGCCGCTGTCACCATGTTTTTCGATTTTCCAGTCCACCAGCAGTTCGAAATCAGTATAGTCTCTTGCAGTACAGAGGCTGTGTCCTTTGCCGTCAAAAACGAGGGTCCCGTCAACGACTTTCCAATGCTCATTCATGAACGAATCAGCCTCTGCCTGAGCTTTATTCAATTCTTCAGAAGTCATTTTTGCCCGGCTCACAGGGTCTCCCACAAGGCCTTTCCAGCCTGACAGATCTTTGCCGTTAAAGAGAGGATGAAATCCTTCCTGTTCCAGAATAGTTCCGATATATTTCTCAATCCTTTCCTGTTCATAGCTGTCTTCGATGAGGCTGGTTGATTTCTTTAGTGCTGATATTACCTCGGGCCCGCTGAGCCCTGTCTCATCTCCAGTTTTAGGCATTGCAATTCTTGCTGCAGTCCATGCGGCAGTAGATTGAGAATTCTCGTCGTCCATATAAGATACTGCAAGTTTAAGCGAATCCATGGTTTTTATATCTGCAAGTCCGGAGAGCACGATATTTGTAGCTTCGGTTTCTGTCTCAATATCCAGGGCCTCTTTTAACAGGCTCAATTTTTCTTCGGGAGGCAGTTCGGCCTTATTCACGAGGCGTACGTATCCTTTGAGACTGACCAGTTGATGTTCTTTGTTCTCAGTATTTCGACAAATATTGAGCAGTGCATCCACAGCTCTGAGTTCTGGCCAATCCGCCAGGGTAAGGACAGCAGCATTTTTAATTACAGGGTCTTTGTTTTTTGTCTCTGCGGCTACGGTTTGAAGCGCATGCTCTCCGCCTATTTTTGCAAGCGGCATCAGCAGGTCGACCCGTTTTGTGCCCTCTGTTTTTTCCATCGCAGCAAGCAGCAGTTCAGCACGTTTTTCCTGATCTGGGATTAGATTAGCACTTGCTATAACGGCATTTTGTGTGGCTGCTATTTCTGAGCTGTCTGTAATTGATAGCAGAATATCGATTAAGCGCGGCAAATCTCTTTCGCTTACAAGATTTTCGAGTCCGGAAAGAGCAGCAAGCCGGACTGAGTCATCTTCGCTCTTTGTCTGGGCAAAGACGATATCCAGATGTTCTTTTGCATGCCGTTCGGATAGCATTTCTATCAAAGCGGCACAGGCTAAAGGCGGGTAGGATTCCAATGATTCTGCTGCTTTGGAAACTACCTGGGGGCCGGGCAAACACATGAGGGTTTGTTTCAAGACCGCAATTTCGTCTTCCTTGCCTGTCTGCATGAGCGCAAATAAATCAGAAATTACCTTATCACCTCCGAGTCGTGCTGCTGCTTGGATTGCAGCCATCCGGACAGATTTTTCTCCGCACTTTAAGGCCTCAAGAATGACAGGAAGTGCTGATTCATCTTTTCGTTGCCCTAACATGGCTATTATTTCGGCCCGGGGTTCTGGCGGAACATCGGCCATTTTTTCGATCCATCTCGCTGTTGCTTTTTCACCCTGCACAGTGCTGGCAAGTGCAAGAGCTCGCCAGCGGAGTTCTTTATTCTGACTGTCCATGCATGCCAGGAGGTCTTCGAAGACATTCTCGCCTAGATTTGCTGCCAGTACACTTAAAGCACTGCAAGGGATATTGGTCTCATGGGGTGCTGTGTAGTTTTTAATAAGGCTGCGGCAGATCCTTGCCGCCTGCTCTTTTCTCCCTGATTCGGCTAGACGCTGCGCATATAGTAAGTATAGGGAAGGAGCCTTTGCTCTTTCGTATGGAGATGCTGATACTGAAACTTTATCCAGTACTTTCTCAGATGAGGGATCACCTATATTAGCAAGAGCGTATAATGTTACACTCCGGAGGTTTTTATCTCTACTGGCTGCATATTCCATGATTTTTTTTGCTGCCCTTTTACTTCGAAGTTCCCCGAGAGCTTTGATAACTGTAGGCTTTTTTGCACCCGTGGAATAATCAATTGATTTTAAGAGTGCCTTTTCTGCTTCAGGTGTACGGATTGCTAGCAGTGCCTGGACTGCTGGTTCACATAGCCTGTTATTCAGGAGAAATCTGCTTAAGGGTTTTACAGATTCTTTTTTTCCTGCAAGTTGAAGTTGACGGATCAAAAAAGCCTTAACCTCGCTGTTTGTGGCTGATTCCAGTGCCTTGATGACTGCTTTGGCATACATTTCACGCTCTTTTTCAGCACCTGTTCTATTTACATAAGTTGCCAGGCCGTTAAGGGCAAAGCGGACTCTGGTATCGTCACCTGTCCCTGGGGAGGTCAGCATCCTGCAAATTTCAAGAATTCCTGCCGGGCCAAGCCGGATGAGTTCAGAAGCGTATTTGTCTCTTTCCGCGGTATCACTGGCAGGAAATTTGGCCAGGGTGTCCACAACTTTTGTCTTCAGCGTTCTTACATCGTCTGAAGCTGTGACTGAAGAAGCGATAAACAGTAACCCTAAAATCATTATTATTATTGACTTTTTGTTAATTTTCATATTTGTTGCTCCAAATAAAATCTGATTTATAGATGCCATGGTGCGCGCATTGGTTGATTTATGAGACGGTTTGCCTCTTCATCACCGATAAAGCGCTGTTTATTCGGGTCAAAACGAAGCGGTCTTCCTAAGCGGACTGCAATCTTGCTCAGATTTACAATGGTACAGGAACGATGCCCATTTTCTTCGTTCAGGGCAAACTTTTTCCGTGTTCGGACTGCCTCTGCAAAATCTGTCACCTGCGGTTCAGGATCTGGCAAAGCAGCCAGTTTTTCTTTTAAATTAGGAATGTCAGATTCAAAACCTTTGAATAATTTTCCGTTCGGCCCTTCAATAAATGCGGCATTTTTATCTTTATTTTCACCATCCAGAATGATTTTGCAGCTATCCGCGTATTTCAGTTGAATGCGCCGCCAGCTTCCACAGGCATCAGGATGCTGCTGTGGACAGTCGGCTTCGATTTCGACAGGGCTTGTGTTATCTTTGTCAAGAATATATTGAACAGGGTCAAGGTAATGCATCCCCATATCTCCGAGTCCGCCTCCGTCATAATCCCAGTATCCTCGAAATGTGCCGTGTACTCGATGGGGATTATAAGGCTTATAAGGCGCAGGTCCAAGCCACATGTTGTAGTCCAGTTCTTTAGGTACAGGTTCTGGTTTTATGTTTGTTTTTCCACTCCAGTAAAATTTCCAGTCAAAACCCGTTATTCCGCTGACCGTCACTTTTAAAGGCCATCCCAGCATATTGCTTTGGACCAACTTTTTGATCGGTTTGACTGTTGTTCCAAAACCGTAATATTGGTCTTTAAATCTGAACCACGTATTGAGCCTGAAGATTCTGCCGTTTTTTTGTACCGCCTCGACAACTTTTTGCCCTTCGCCAATTGTCCGGGTCATTGGCTTTTCGCACCAGATATCCTTGCCTGCCTCAGCCGCAGCGATTGAGATTAATGCATGCCAGTGCGGAGGTGTTGGGATGTGTACAATATCGATATCCGAGCGTTCAAGGACTTCTCGGAAGTCTTTGTATCCTCTGACTCCGGACCCGGCGATTTCAAGCGCTGTATTTAGATGATTCTCATCAACATCACATACTGCAAGGAGTTTTGCTCCTGGATACCGGAGATGTCCCTTTCCCATACTGCCAACTCCTATGACGGCTTTTGTCAGTTGATCGCTTGGTGCTGTATAGCCTGAGCCCCCGAGCACATAACGCGGTACGATTGTAAATGCAGCGGAAGCAGCAATTGTGTGCTTGATAAAGTCACGCCTGGTGATTGATTTTTTCCCAGTCATGTCAATCTCCTATGGATGAAATATAATAACGGACATTCATGTTTATTTCGAATGTCATGTTATGGTCTATTTTACACTAAGAATTTCCTTTCGGAAATACTTCTTTTTTTAATGTTTTGTCCGAACTCCATAGTGTCTTTTGACTATTTTATAAAGATAAGAGTTTGGATTAAATACAAAAAGGATGATAATATTATCAGACAGGAGGAATCACGATGGAAAATAAGCCGATCGCTCTCGTTACTGGTGCAGGTCAGGGTATTGGCCGGGGGATTGCAATCGAATTGGCAAAAAATGGATTTGCTGTTGTGGGAAATGACATCAAATACAATCCTGAAAACAAACAAACCGGGCTTTTTGAAGTAAAAGAACGAGTGGAAGAATTAAATGCTGTTTTCCTGCCTGTTCAAGGGGATATTTCCTCATTAGATGACCATGAGGAAATCTTGAATAAAGTCCTCGATAGGTTTGGAAGGCTTGATGTACTGGTAAACAATGCCGGGGTAGCACCCGAAAAGAGATTGGATGTTCTTGAAACAACTCCGGAAAGTTTTGACAGGCTTTTGGCTGTAAATACAAGAGGAACGTTTTTTTTAACACAGAAAATTGCCAACCAGATGATAAAGCAGATTGAACAGGAATTACCGCTGAAGCCGTGCATTGTTTTTATATCATCGATCTCTGCATATGTCTCATCACCTTCCAGGGCAGAATACTGCATTTCCAAGGCTGGACTCAGCCAGGCGGCAAGAATTTTTGCAGACCGCTTATCTGAGTACGGAATAAATGTTTATGAAGTCCGGCCGGGAATAATTAAAACAGACATGACCGCCCCTGTTCAGGGAAAATATGATAGGCTTATCGCAGAAGGCTTGATTCCCCAAAAACGTTGGGGCCTCCCAGAAGATGTCGGGAAAGCTGTTGTTGCACTTATGAAAGGATACCTTGGATATTCCACCGGACAGATTATTGAAGTCAGCGGCGGAATGAATATACGGCGGCTGTAACTTTCAATTGATGGCCTGCCGCTGGTTATAAATAAGAAGGAGGCTGTGAGGGATGAAAAGATCCGGGAAAATTTTTTCAGAGCTTAAACTTAACCGACTGATTGCTCTTCTTAACCCTAGTAGTATTGAAGAATGTGTTACAGCCTATGAGACTTGTAAGTCTTATGGAGTCATCCTTGAAATTGCTTTTCGCTCTGAATATGCAGTTGAAGGCATCAAAGCTGTCATTAAAAAATATCCTGATGCTCTTTTGCTTGCAGGCACTGTAATGACCCGCAGACAGGCTGAGGATGCTATAAGTGCAGGAGCTTCTGGAGTAGTATCAGCGGATTATATCCCTGAAGTAGTGGCTGCCTGTGTGAATAAGGATATAATGTGCATACCAGGCGGATTGTCAGATGCTGGAAAGCAGCTTGCTCAGAAAGCCGAAGAATATGGATGCTCTCTTGAGGAGCTAAGGAAAAAATATCCCTATCAGTGGGTCTACAAATTGTTTCCTGCTTTTGCTGGGAATATTTCAAATGTAGAACTTTCCTGTTCATGGAAAGGGCCTTTTAAGGATCTAACTGTAATCTATACAGGGGGAATTAATCTTTCAACGCTTAAACAGGCAGTACAGATAGATCCGGAAGGAATTTTTTGTGCTTCTGCCTTGGTCAAACACGTAAAGGAGCTTTCCAGGATGAAAGCAGAAATCGAACAGTGGAAAGAAGTCTTAAGGCAAAAAGAACACAAACCGGCTGCGGTTCTAATAAAAAAACATTCTGATTACTACCACAGAGATAAAGTGGTTACTTTCGGAGAAATGATGATACGTTTGTCTCCGTCTAAAGGGATCAGATTTAAACAGGCTAAAAGTTTTGATGTACATTTTGGCGGAGCCGAAGCAAATGTTGCTGTTTCCCTTGCTCAGTTCGGGCTAAATCCTGTTTTTGCTACGGCATTTCCCGGAAATGACCTTGGGGATAAAGCATGCAGCACATTAAGGATGTTCGGGGTTGATACGCAGTTTATTGTTCGAAAAGGAAATCGTTTAGGGATTTATTATCTGGAACATGGTTCGGGCCCGAGGCCGTCAAAAGCAATCTATGACCGAAGTCATTCATCAGCTTCAGAAATAGTTCCCGAAGATTTGGATTGGGAGAAAGTGCTGCATGGTGCGAAGTGGTTTCACTGGACAGGAATTACTCCAGCCTTGAGTGATTCTGTTGCAGATGCTTTGCGTGAAGGATTGGAAGTTGCACGAAGGAAAAGAATACCTGTTAGCGTGGATTTGAATTACCGCAGGAAACTCTGGAGTAGAGAAAAAGCATGTAAAGTTATGGAGAGCCTGATGCCTTTTGTGGATATTTGTATCGGAAACGAAGAAGATCCGACAGATATATTTGGCTTAAAGCCAGAAGGGACCGATGTTTTTGCAGGAAAATTGAGTATCGAAGGATATAAAGAGATTACAAAGGCTCTTGCAAAGCGTTTTGGATTTAAAAAGGTTGTGCTGACGCTCAGGGAAAGCATATCCGCTTCTGAAAATTTCTGGTCAGCCTGCTTATTTGACGGAAAAACTTTTATCCAGAGCCCCAAATATCATGTAAGGATTATTGACCGCGTAGGAAGCGGTGATGCTTTCGCTGCTGGCTTGATTTACGGTATTATAACGGGAAAATCAGATTCTGAGGCGCTTTCTTTTGGCGTCGCTGCTGCCTGTATTAAGCATTCGATATTCGGCGATTTTAATATTGTCAGTATAAAGGAGGTGGAGCATTTTCTTGCAGGAGGGATAACCGGGCGGGTCCAGAGATGAAAAAAATAATCAAATATTATTCGTGAAAGAATAAATAGCTTATCATTTTGAAACAACACCAGTGGATATTTTCTTTGAGATCGTTCCATTACTCGATCTTGTGCCGGAAACCGATTTCGGCCCGAATAGTGCGATAGGCGTGAGATATTATTTCTAACAAATAAGAAGGAAGGAGTGCGCCCCTATAACATTCAACCCTTTTCCCATGCACCTATATTTCTCTATGAGCGTGCCGGTCTAGCCTTTGATCATTCAAAACGCAGTGCATCCACCGGGTTTGCGATGGCAGATCTGATGGCCTGAAAGCTTACTGTTGACAAAGCAATCACAAATGCAAGAGCTGCTGCCAGGATAAATATCCAGAAGTTAATATTAGTGCGGTAAGCAAAATTCTGAAGCCAGCGATTTACAACGTAATAAGCAATAGGCAAGGCGATAATGCTTGCCACAAGTACACATTTTGTAAATTCTTTGGATAGGAGCAGAATGATGTTTGGAACTGAAGCCCCAAGAACTTTTCTGATGCCGATTTCCTTTGTCCTCTGTTCTGCTGTAAAAGAGGCCAGACCAAAAAGGCCAAGGCAGGCAATGAAGATAGCAAGCAAGGTAAAATATTTAAATATCTCGCCTGATTTCTCTTCTTTTTTATACATTTTATCATAATTATCATTAAGAAAATAATAGTTTAATGGACGATCTTGTGAAAATTCTTTCCACTTAATCTTTAAAAAAGTAAGGGTGTCTTGAATATTTTCAGGCCTGATCTTGATTGAAATATTCCGAATCAGGTAGTCCTTATGAATCAGAGAAAGAACAAGGGGCTTTCTGAATTTTGAGCTTTTACTGCTAGCTGTCCAAGTCCCTTTCAATACCTTTACAGGCTGAAATGATGAGGATAGATACCCACGGCTTTAGCCGTGGGTATCTATCCTTAAAACATATTTATTTGACCCTTATTTTTATTTGTAATAAGCTGTCTGCGTAATTGTGTTTTTTCTTGGATATTAAAAAAAAGATGCGTTCTAAAACTCTGTATCTGCTGTGTAATGCCCACCTTGATCCGGTCTGGCTGTGGGAATGGGAGGAAGGTGCAGCAGAGGCCCTTTCGACTTTCCGAATGGCAGCCAGTCTCTGTGAAGAATTTGAGGAATTTGTTTTTAACCATAATGAGGCACTTCTTTATCAGTGGGTTGAAACATACGAACCCGAGCTTTTTGTGAATATCCAGGAACTTGTGAAAAAACGGAAGTGGCATGTCATGGGCGGGTGGTATTTACAGCCAGATTGTAATATGCCGAGTGGTGAGTCTTTAGTTAGGCATATTCTGCAAGGCAGGCTTTATTTCAGGAGAAAATTCGGCGAAGAACCTAAGACCGCAGCAAACCTGGATTCTTTTGGTCATTCGAGGGGTTTGGTGCAGATATTGAAAAAATCGGGTTATACATCATACCTATTCTGCCGTCCGGATAAGAATGAACTGACGCTTCCAGCAGACGATTTTGTGTGGGTTGGGTATGATGGCTCAGAGATATTCGCACATCGTGCCCGGGACCATTACAACTCAGAGAGAGGTAAGGCCAGTGAAAAAGTCATGCGATGGATAGAAGAAAATCCTTCTCGTCAAACTGGACTTTTGCTCTGGGGAATCGGTAACCATGGAGGGGGTCCTTCAAGGGAAGACATTAAGAAACTTCGCGATTTGAATGGTGAAAAGTCAGAGTGGAAAGTTTGCCATGCGACACCCGAGGCCTATTTTGAAAAGATGGATCAGAATAAAGAGTGTCTTTCCCGCCATGTTGGTGACCTTAATCCCTGGGCAGTAGGCTGCTATACAACCATGGCTCTTGTCAAACAGAAGCACCGTTTGCTGGAAAACATGTATTTTTTAACAGAAAAAATGGTGACGCACGCCGCCCTACAGAAACTTATACATTATCCAAGGAAGGAACTGAATGAGTCTTTGGAAGATCTCCTGTTCTGTGAATTTCACGATGTACTGCCCGGCTCGTCAATTTCAGAGGTGGAAACCTATGCTCTCCAGCGCATGGATCATGCCCTGGAAATCCTATCACGGCTGAAAGCCAGAGCGTTTTTTTCTTTGCTTAGTGGACAGCATGAAGCCCAGGAAGGAGAATTTCCAATATTTGTTTATAATCCTCATCCGTATCCTGTCAGCGAGACAATTGTCTGTGAGTTTCAACCGGCAGAACCGAATTTTAACCGTAATATATTCTGGCTTCCTGAGATTTTCGACAGCAGCCGCAGGCCTGTCCCTTTTCAACTGGAGAAAGAGAGCAGTAATGTTTCTATAGATCACCGCAAGAGGGTAGTCTTCAGGGTCGAGTTGGAACCCGGGCAGATGAACCGTTTTTCATGCTGGCTGAATGAAGTTAAAGCTGGGGTGGAGATAAAGGAGAAAAAAAAGGAATTTTTTGTGTTTCGGTCTGATAAATTTGAGATTTCAGTAAACCCAAAGACAGGTTTTATGGACAGCTATGTTGTCAATGGGATCCAGTTTTTAAATCCTGACTCGTTTTGTCCTTTAGTTATTGAGGATTATTCTGACCCCTGGGGAATGAAAGTCCATTCTTTCCGGAATATCAAGGGACATTTTACTTTAATGACTGGAAAAGAAGCTGCGCGGTTTGCCGGAGTCTCATCCTCGGAGTTGAAGCCTGTCCGGATAATTGAAGACGGCCCTGTCAGAACAGTGGTTGAGTCTTTGTTTAAACATGGCCATTCATCTATGTGTATGCAGTACAAGATTCCTAAAAAAGGGAGTGAATTTGAGGTTAAACTGAGGGTGTACTGGAATGAAAAGGATCGAATGTTAAAACTATCAATCCCGACTCCATTTACAAACGGGGATTGCAAAGGACAGGTGGCATATGGGGTTGAGAGTCATAAAAAAGAAAAAGATGAACTTGTAGTTCAAAAATGGGTGGGCATGATTTCATCTGACCGGAAACATGCTTTGACAGTTATCAATGAAGGAATTCATGGTTTTGATTATGGGGACGGTGAACTTCGGCTTTCACTTCTGCGTTCTGCTGCATATTCTGGCCATCCTGTTGGAGAAGGAATTCCTATTGTCCCTCAGGACCGATTCGAAGCACGCATAGACCAGGGCGAAAGAGTTTTCCGTTTCTGGGTTAATGGCGGAGATGCTGCCGAACGTTTTGAACTAATAGACCGGGAAGCTCTTATTAAGAACGAGCCAATGGTTGTGCTTTCATGTTCTCCTCCAGGTACGGGGAAAAAACCTTCTCCCACAGTTCAGCTAAGTGATGGAGCGGTTCTAATAACAGCCGTCAAGATGGCCGAGGAGCATAACTGGATGATTATTCGCCTTTTTGAACCGACAGGAAAGGAAAGGCCAGCCCGGATTGTAATTCCTTATATGAACCTTGCATTTAATGTTTCTCTTAATGCTTTTGAAATAAAGACAATGGCCGTTGACCTTGACACAAGGGAAATATTTGAAGTTGACTTGATGGAGAACAAGGTCAGTACTTGAATGACAGATTTCCTGAACAGAGAATAAATTTGACTTAAGCATGATGAAAAACATAAAAAAAATGCCGGTTTCAGTTGTCCTGGTAGGGATGGGAGGTTATGCCCGGTATTACCTGATGACACTGTTGAAGGAATTTTCTCCTGATGAAGTAAAGCTTCTTGCTGTTGTGGATCCTTTTCCTGAACTCTTAAAGCAGCATCATGTATTGAAACAGCAGGGCATCCCGATTATTGATTCGCTGAGCGATTTTTATGGGGAAGGTCATTCTGCAGATCTTGTAATTGTATCGTCTCCAATCCATTTTCATGTTCAGCAGAGCTGTGAAGCGCTTCATCATGGGAGTAATGTGTTATGTGAAAAACCTATAGGGGCTACGATCCAGGAAGCAGAACACTTGATAAAAGAGAAGAATGATTCAGGCCGTTGGGTCATGATCGGTTACCAGTGGTCCTATTCTGATGCGATTCAATCTTTGAAAAAAGATATTCTTCAGGGAGTTTACGGGAAACCACTGCGTTTGAAAACTCTGTGTTTTTGGCCGAGAGATAAGGGTTACTATAAAAGAAACGACTGGGCGGGAAAAAAGAAAGATGAGGCTGACAGATGGATTTTAGACAGCCCTGCAAACAACGCAATGGCGCATTTTTTACATAACATGTTTTATGTCTTGGGCGATAAAGTTCATACAAGCATCAGCCCTGTAGATGTGACAGCAGAGCTGTACAGGACAAATCCTATAGAGAATTTTGATTCAGTTGCTGCTCGTATTCTCACTGCTCAGGGAACAGAACTTCTATTTTATGCTTCTCATGCAGTGTCTCGAGACCAGGGGCCTTTATTCTGCTTTGAATTTGAAAAAGCAGCAGTGATTTATGAAAAATTATCTGACGATATTATTGCAATAGGGCACAGAAATAATGTGAGGTATTATGGTTCACCGGAAGTTCATCATTTCAGCAAGCTTTTTAAAGCAGTGGCTGCAGTGCGGAAACAGGTTTCAGTGCTTTGCGGTCCGGAAGCAGCCCATTCTCAGACATTGTGTGTGAATGGCTTTCAAGAATCTATGCCTGATGCTGCAGAATTTCCTAAAAAATTAACTATGCAGGAAGGAAAAACAAGATGCTGGGTCAAAGGTCTAGCAGAAGCTTTTTACGATTGTTATGAAAAAGAAATTCTTCCAAGCGAAGCAAATATTCCCTGGGCACGCAAAGGGAAATCAATAGATCTCCGTAATTATAACTATTTTCCTGGGGGTGTTTGTCCCGAAGATAAGGAGTGTGATAGAAATGAATCCCCGTGAGCTTGTTCGAAAGACACTTGACTTTAAATCGCCTGAGAGGATACCGCGTCAGATATGGGTTTTACCATGGGCAGAAGAGCATTATCCGGCCGAAGTGAGCAGGCTGAGGAAAAAATTTCCGGATGATATTTTACCTGCACCTGCTGTTTATAAAAAGCCGCTGAAAACAAGTGGTGACCGTTATTATTCTGAGCTTTATGTTGACGAGTGGGGATGCAGCTTTTCCAGCCACCAGAGGGGGATCATTGGAATTGTGAAAAAGCCTTTGATTGCGAAATGGGAAGACCTGGATAATTTTAATGTGCCGGATTCTGTTCTCGATCTTGACAAGGAAGAAGTAAATGTTTTTTGTAAAAATACTGACCGGTTTGTTCTCAGCGGGACTACGCCCAGACCCTTTGAAAGGTTTCAGTTTTTAAGGACAATGCAGCAGGCTCTAATCGATCTGATGGAGCAGCCTCCAGAACTTTCTGAGCTTTTAAACCGCATCCATACCCTCTATTGCAAGGAAGTTGAAGTCTGGTCTGCCACTGATATAGATGGGATGGCACTGATGGATGACTGGGGGACACAGGATGCTTTGATTGCATCTCCGGATATCTTCCGGCGAATTTTTAAGCCAATGTATAAGGAATATGTGGAGATTGCTCACCATTATGGAAAATATGTATTCTTCCATTCTGACGGGTATATTATAGATATAATTCCTGACCTTATTGAAATTGGGATAGATGCTTTGAACTCACAGATATTTTGTATGGGAATCAAGGAACTGGGTGATCGATTCCGTGGAAAGATTTCGTTTTGGGGGGAGGTTGACCGGCAGGAACTACTGCCTTACGGAACGCGCAATCAGATCGAACACGCGGTCCGTGAAATCTGGCGCGAACTCTATTCAGACGGGGGTGTAATAGCCCAGTGTGAGTTCGGCCTTGAGGCCAGGCCCGAAAATGTATTTACTGTATTTGAGACTTGGGATTCACTGAATAGATCTTAAGAGCGTAAAAATCATAAAATTTGAAATAATTTATGTTCAAATTCATCAGACTTTTGGATATAATAAAATATGCTAAAAATATTTTTTTTCGCTCCACAACGTGCGCATTTCTGCGGAAAGAATTTTTGCTTCAGTTTTAAAAATCTAGTCACTTCATCCGTATACCAGAGGAGAGGTAATGTCTGAATACCGTATTCACAAGCATCCGATTTTATCAGTTGAACCACGGGAAAAAATCGAGTTTACATGGAAGGGAAAGAAGCTCGAATCAAAGAAAGGGGAGATGCTTGCGTCTGCTCTTTTTGCAAATGGCATCCGCATCTTCGGACATCACACAAAAGACAATGCTCCTCAGGGGATTTTCTGTGCTAACGGGCAGTGCGCCCAGTGCCTTGTGTTAGCTGATGGCAGGCCGGTGAAGTCATGCATGATTCCCGTAAAGTCAGGCATGAGGGTGGAACCTTTAAACGGGCTGCCTGAACTGCCGGCTGTAAACAAAATGCCGTCAATGTCTAAAATTGAGATAATTGATATACCTGTGCTTATCATCGGAGGAGGGCCATCGGGAATGTCGGCAGCTATCGAGCTTGGAGAACGCAGCATAGAGACTCTGCTTGTTGATGACAAGCACCGTCTTGGAGGAAAGCTTGTCCTTCAAACACATCGATTTTTTGGATCTATCGATGCTGTCTATGCAGGAACACGCGGAATTGATATAGCAACAAAACTGGAGAAAAAAATCCAGGAGTACAGCTGTATTAAAACGTGGATTAACAGCTCGGTCCTCGCTGTTTTCAGTGATCAGACCGTAGGTATTTTGTATAACAATGATACGTATAAAATAGTAAAGCCGGAAGTGCTTCTGGTTGCAGCTGGAGCACGTGAAAAATCTCTGGTCTTTAAGGGCAACACTTTGCCTGGAGTATATGGTGCTGGAGCCTTTCAGACTCTGGTTAACCGGGATCTTATAATGCCTTCTGAGAGATTATTTATTGTAGGTGGAGGGAATGTTGGCCTCATTGCTGGATACCATGCACTCCAGGCTGGTATAAAAGTAGTGGGGCTTGTTGAGGCAATGTCTGAGTGCGGCGGATATAAGGTTCATAAGGATAAGCTTGCCCGCATGGGTGTTCCCATATACACATCACATACAATAATTAGTGCAAACGGGGATGAACAGGTTGAATCAGTCACTGTTTCAAAAATCGATAAGAATTTTAAGCCTACCCCAGGCACAGAAAAGTCTTTTAAATGTGATACCGTGCTTATTGCTGTTGGACTAGATCCGGTTGACGAGTTTTATCAGAAGGCTCAGGAGTATGGGATGATATCTTTTGCAGTAGGGGATGCAGAAGAGATTGCAGAAGCGTCGGCTGCGATATTTTCAGGAAAGATCAAAGGCTTGGAAGTTGCGCGTGCTCTGGGTGTTGATGTTGGAGAGATACCAGAAGAATGGTACAATACGGCAGAGATTCTCAAGTCAAATCCTGGAAAAACTTTGAAAGAGCCAATTCTCCCCCCAGAGGGAGATGTATTTCCTGTTTTGCATTGCACGCAGGAGATTCCCTGCAATCCCTGTGTATCTGTATGCCCAATGAATCTGATTCATATTGATGAAGAAGACATCCGCCGTCTTCCTGAATTTATAGGAGAGAGAGACGGCAAACACTGCATAGGATGCGAGAAGTGCGTGGCAATCTGTCCGGGACTGGCGGTCACTCTTGTAGATTACCGTAAAGACAGGGAGATGCCTACTGTGACAATAGCTTATGAATTTTTAAAGGAAAGTATTAATGAAGGGGATAAGGTGATTGTTCTTGATTGTGAAGGTGAAGTGTTGGGCAAAGTAGAAGTCATCAAGGTGCGGGCTATTTTGCGAAATGACCGGACTGTGTTGGTTAAAGTAAAGGCGCCAGAGAAGTATGCAAGACGTGTTGCAGGTATACGTATGCAGGATCCTGAAGTGACCAGGGCTATGGTTGAAGCTGAGGATCGCATATCGGATGATACTATGGTCTGCCGTTGTGAAAGAGTGACTGCAGGTGAAATAAGAGGGCTTATCCACAAGGGTTACCGTGATTTGAACGAGATTAAAGCTGTGACACGTGCAGGGATGGGTGCCTGCGGCGGCAAGACGTGCAGCCCGTTGATTCTGCGCCTTTTTCAAGAAGAAGGAGTGCCGTTGGAGGAAGTTACAGAGAATGTCAAACGCCCTCTTTTTATGGAGGTACCGCTGGGGACTTTTGCTGGAGTTGAGGAGAAAGAAAATGAGTGACATCTCGCGATATGACGTGGTTATTATTGGTGCAGGGAGCGTTGGTGTGCCGGCAGCTCTAGCAATGGCTGAGGCCGGTGTAAAAGTTTTGGTTTTGGAGCAGTTCCCAAGCCAGGGGCAGGGATCAAATAAGGCGGCTATTGGAGGAATCCGTGCTACACATTCTGATCCTGCAAAGATTCGTCTCGGTTTACGCACCCTGGAAATCGTCTCTGGTTGGAAAGAGAAATACGGGCATGATATTGAATGGCAAAAGGGTGGCTATGCATTTGTTGCTTACCGCAAGAGCGAAGAAGATATCCTCAAGGAATTACTACAGATCCAGCATTCTTACGGCCTTAATATTGACTGGTATGACAAGGATGATATGTTAAAGGTAATTCCTGACCTCAATACGAAAGGTCTAATAGGAGGCACGTTTTCACCTGATGATGGCCACTGTTCAACAATACTGGCAGGACATGCATTCTATGATGAAGCCAAGCGTGCTGGAGCATTGTTTCGTTATAACGAAAAAGTGACTCAGATTAAGCTTAAAAGTGGTGCCATCCAGGCTGTAAAAACAAATAAAGGGGAATATTATACTGATGTAGTTGTTAATGCTGCTGGCGCATGGGCCAAAGAAGTTGGAGCTCTTGTTAGGATGAACTTGCCTGTAAATCCGGAATCTCACGAAGGAGGGATTACAGAGCCGGTTTCGCATTTTCTTGACCCTATGGTGGTGGATATCCGTCCTGCTCTTGGGTCAGAGAACTATTACTATTTTCAGTTGGCCAGTGGGCAGGTTGCATTTTGTATTACACCATCTCCAAACATCCCGGGTTTTGACTGCCGTGAGACAAGCACTTTTCTGCCTATGATAGCGCGGCGGATGGTTGGTTTAATGCCAAGGCTGGCAAATATCAGAGTGAGGCGAACATGGCGGGGCCTATACCCGATGACGCCTGACGGATCTCCTATCGCAGGGTGGTCAGATGAAATAAAGGGGTTTTTATCAGCGGTTGGGATGTGTGGCCAGGGATTTATGCTTGGCCTGGCACTTGGAGAGCTTCTGGCCAGAATGGTCACACAAGAGAGCCTTTCCCGGGAGGATCAGGAAATGTTGGACATTCTATCCCCTTCCCGTGAGTTTAAGGCTCAGGAAGCCTTAAAATAGAACTGTTGTCCAAAATGAAAGCCATAGAGGTTTTACAAAACGTCTATAAAGTCAGGATCCCTGTCAAAGGATATCCTGTTGAAAGAACTGTAGCAGAGGATATTATAAAGTTCTTCGACATGGATATTGATATTCAGCCTGTGGAACAGCCGGATATGAAGTCTGAAACCGGAGTATTCAATATTTCTGTAGCGACAGAGGAACTAAAGGAGATGGTATTTAAACAGAGTAGTAAGCTTCCCTCTGGAAAGGAATGGGTGTATTTCAGTATAGATGAAAACAACTGCTGCTGGCTTATCAGCTCGAAACCCTATTTTCTTTATGCGGCTTTTTCTTATGTCAAGGAAAAGCTAATGGAATATGAAGTTTCTTATTTAAAAAATTGGATGCGTGAAATTAGTTTTCCTTTAATGAAATCGACTTTTGACCTTTTTCTTACGCAGTATGCCCGTAATATCCGCAGTTTTAACCGTGAACAGTACGTCCGTGAGTATGCACGCCTTGGTTTTACTCATATTGAGGTCAATGCCCTGGCCGCATCTACTCCATATGAGGAAGGAGTCCCTGGAGAATTTTATCCTGATTTTTATACTTACTGTCCTGCTCTTGATCAATTTGTTGCCAGCAGGTTGAATCAGGGGATTTATCCTGAGGAATACCTTCAAAAAAACATTGATCTTTTAAAAGAGAATGCAAACACTGCTATTCGATACGGCCTTACTCCAGGCCTTCTTTGCTTTGAGCCGCGCTCTGTTCCAGAGGATTTTTTTAAAAGATATCCCACTTTGAGAGGAGCAAGGGTTGACCACCCTTTTCGGAGCTTTAAACCGCGCTTCAATCTTTCTTTAGCTCATCCGGTGGTACAAAAACACTATGCTGAACTGATAACGAATTTACTGAAAGAAGTGCCCGAACTCGAATTTCTTACTGTCTGGACTAATGACAGCGGAGCAGGATTTGAGCATACAAAGTCCCTGTATGTCGGAAGAAATGGAGGGGCATATTTAATACGGGAGTGGAAAGATGATGATGAAATCGTTCAAGCTGCTGCTGCAAACATCATCAATTTTTTCAGACTTCTGCGTGATGCAGCTTACAAGATTAACCCATACTTCAGGATTATTGCCCGTTTGGAACCGTTTTATGGGGAACAGAAGTACTTGTGGCCTGAACTGGGAGACCGGATCGATGTGGAAGCAAACTCGTTTTTATCTAAAGGATGGGAAAGCAATTATCCCCATCCAAGATATGAAGATATCAAGGTTTCGGGTTCAGCTTATCAAAATACAGTGCTGGATAAAGAGAAAGGCCCCATAGAAGAACTGCATTCCAGAAAGAGCCGGGCTTTCCTAACTAATTCTTTTAACACTTATTCTAACCACGAACCTCTGCTTGGAATTCCGTTTCCATGGTTGACTCATGAAAAACTTCGTGCTTCCTGGAATGCCGGAATTCTCAATCTGTCTCATCAAGGAGGTCTTCAGCCTCCGGAAAAAGTTCCTTATGCTGTCAATCAGGAAATATTTTGTTCGTTCCAATTTAATCCTGATATGGATATTGACCGGGAGATATTGGCTGTAGCAGAAAGGTATGTTGGTGAGCATGATGGTGGAGATCTGGTCAAGGGATGGCAGTTAACCGAAGAAGCGATACGAAGTTTTATGCCGCTTTCTATCTATACGTATTATGGTGTCGTGTGGCAGCGTTTGTTCGTTCGCCCCCTGGTTCCTGATATTGACCGGATTCCAGAGGAGGAACGCGCATACTATGAGAAATTTATGTGCTCCTCTATTCATAACCCCAACCGTGTTGACCTTGCAAAGGATGTTCTTTTTGAATTGGTTTCCAAAGACTATGCATACAGAGTTTTTAATTTGATCGACGAAAATGTATGGGGGCCTATAAATGCAGCCCTCAGCCTTTTTAAGGTAAAAATGGAAGAGGCCGGTCGTTCCAAAAAACACCGGGTTTTAAGAGTTTTTAAGGACCAGCATTTTAGAATTAGAGCTTTAAAATCACTTTTTGAAACACTACGCAATACTGCTGTATGGATATATGCTGTCCATGAGTATTTGGATACACAAGATCTTTCTGAAAAGGCCAGCTGCCGCAAACTTTTAGATGAGATGATTGATAGAGAAATTCAGAATTGCAGAGAACTCATTCGGCTCTGGAAAGAATCTTCCGTAGAGTGGATGATTGTTGCAAAAACTTCAGAAACACCTTTTATCTATGGAGATAACTTTCCCGAGCTTTTAGAGAGGAAAATGAATCTTATGGAAAAACACAGGCATGATGAACCTTATATTGATCCTGACTATATGTTTCGTGTGATTGATAATCCCTACGGATAAAAACCTTCATTAAATGATAATAAGGGCAAGGCTCTCGGCAACCATTGCCGGTTTTTTCTGCCCTTTTATTTCGACTGTATTCTCAAGGACTATCAGGATTTTGTGCCTGCTTTTTTTGATGACATCTTTGAGTACAGCCCTGTTCCTGATTTTTGATCCCACTGGTACTGGATTTATAAACCTCACACGATTTAGGCCGTAATTAAATGCCATCTTGATCCCATCGGGAAGAAACTTGTTCTGGAAGTTAAAATGGGACAGTAGAGAAAGAATCAGGTAGCCATGAGCTAACGTTTTTTTGAAAGGGCTTTTCTTTGCCATCTCCTCATTGATGTGAATCCACTGCCTGTCTTCAGTGCACTCGGCGAAGGCATTTATTCTGTCCTGGGTAATTTCCATCCATTCTGATATCCCGATTTCCTTACCGATTGCCTCTTTGATTTGATCCAGGATCTGCGATTTTTTCATGATATATTTCTATTTTATTATAAAATTCTTCTGAAAAATAGCTAAAAAAAAGCAGAAATTTTGTTTTGACATTGGATTTTTATTGTGCTATAAATATTCATAGTAAGATTTGGAGAAAGAAAAAGTGTGTAGGAAATAGTTTCCTTCCAAGATTAGTAATAATCCAACGAGAACAATTTAGTATCCATCAAGTGTTAACTCAGAAATATTAATACCTTCCATGAAAAGAATCAAAAAGCTTGATAGATTATTAAGGATTTTTATGTATATATTCCAAGAATGGAGTTTTATTATAAAGAATGACCTGGATGTATTTTCGGTTTTCAATCTGAAGGATTACACCTTTTGTTTGAGCACTAGCCTGAATCCTGGGTCAGCGAAAGTTTTATAGGAGGTAAGTGTTTTGTCTAAAGGAACAGTTAAATGGTTTAGTGAGCAGAAGGGATATGGTTTTATTGAACAGGAAGATGGCAAAGATATCTTTGTTCATTATTCATCTATCAATACGCCTGGATTTAAGACGCTTTCAGAAGGTGACCAGGTAACGTATGATGTTGAAGATGGAGAGAGAGGCCCTGTCGCCAAGAATGTAGTTAAAATATAGAAAGTTTTATTCGCTTCCCATGTAATTGGATGTCCTCTGAGTTAATATAAGGGATATCCTCTTTCTTAACGGTTTTTCGAGAATAATACAAGGTACAAGTGGGTACATTAAAACCTTTGTTTATTTTGAAATTCTAACGCATCGGGAAGTATCCCAAAAAAAAGGCACTAGGTGCCTTTTTATCCGAAAAAATATGCCGGGTACTTTTCTGCCATTTTTTAATTGAAAACTAATAATCCATGCAATGAAATTTTCCTGCATAATATATAGAATTTTAAGAAAATCCTGCTTCTTGTTTTATTCCAAGCGAAATTTTCTTCGGGTTTTGCTTGACGCTGTATGCATTCTGAGATAATTTGAACACTAGATAGAAGCATCAGAGGAGGGAAATATGAAAGTAAGCAGAGTTGAAGAGATGAGAAATCTTGATAATAGTGCAATAAAAAATTTCGGAATTACTCAGGAATTGCTTATGGAGAATGCTGGCCAGGCTGCCTATTTTGTCATGTTAAAAGAGCTGGGTGTGAGACATAGAAGATTTGTAGTGTTTTGTGGAACAGGAAATAACGGAGGGGATGGTTTTGTTGTAGCTCGCAAGATACATTCTATGGGAGGAGAGGTTGTAGTTTATGTTTTGGGTGATGTCAAAAATTTTCATGGTGCGGCTAAGCAAAACTATGAAATTGTATCCATGCTGCCCATAGAGATAAGAAATATCGAGTCTTTAGAGTCTTTGAAAAGTGAAATTTTACATTGCGATGTTGTTGTGGATGCGATATTTGGAACAGGTTTAAAAAGGAAGGTAGAAGGACTTCATAAGGATGTTATTCAGTTGATTAACCGGAGCGGCAAGAAAGTCGTGAGTATAGATATTCCATCTGGAATAAATGGAAACACAGGAAAAGTGATGGGGGCTGCAGTTAAGTCTGATTACACGGTTTCCTATGGTCTTCCGAAGATAGGAAATGTACTCTACCCAGGATTCGAAAACTGCGGGAAACTCTATGTCTCGCATATTTCTTTTCCTCCATCGCTTTATAATAGGGATTCTATCAAGATAGAAGTGAACATTCCTGTCAGATTCCCTGAACGAGACAGGAATGCCCATAAAGGAGATTTGGGGGATGTGCTTTTTATCGCAGGAGCAAGGAGTTATTTTGGAGCCCCTTACTTCTCTGCAATGTCTTTTTTAAAGGCGGGAGGTGGATATTCCCGTTTGGCAGCACCGTCCTCTATCACTCCTTATATAGCCAGTAAAGCCAGCGAAATTGTCTTTGTCCCGCAGGAAGAAACGTCTTCCGGTAGTATTGCTTTAAAGAATATAGACAGACTTTTAGAACTCTCTGAGCTAGTGGATATGGTTGTAATGGGGCCAGGCCTATCGCTTAATGATGGGACGCAGGAGCTTGTAAGGTGCCTGACAAAAGATATAAAAAAGCCGCTTCTTATCGATGGTGACGGGATCACAGCTCTAGTCAGAACTCCCGAAATAATGATGGAAAGACGAGAACCTACAGTAATTACTCCCCATCTTGGTGAGATGTCCAGAATAACAGGTCTTTCAGTAGAAGAAATCGATGAAAATAAGATTGATGTCCTTCAGGAACAAGCAAAAAAGCTGAATTCGATTATTGTGTTAAAGGGCGCTCATTCTTTAACCTGTTATCCGGATGAAAGAATCTTTATCAATATGAGTGGAAATCCAGGTATGGCCACAGCAGGGTCAGGGGATGTGCTTACAGGTGCGATAGCTGCTATGTTTGGCCTGGGATTGTCGTTCGAAGATGCTGTGAGAACGGGCGTGTTCATTCATGGACTTTCCGGGGACCTGGCAGCAAGCGATAAAGGAGAAGACGGCATAACGGCACAGGATATTATGGATTTTCTTCCTCCTGCTGTAAAAGCCTATAGAGAAGAATATGATAAGATTGTAAAAGATTTCTATAACAGCATTTTTGTCATTTAATGCTGATAGTAGATTTAGAATTTGTTATAAAAAAGGCATAAGACAAGGAAGTTATTAGTATTCTTTGGAGAACGGTTATAGCTGGTTTTATTTTTTATAATTTATCAGCAATTTTTATGAATAGTTCATCTGCTGTTCATATCATCCTCAGGTATCAGTTATTGCGATGAGTCTTTAAGGAATACGGGTTGGGTACAGGCAAATTCACCGGATGAAGCAAAGATTCTGGCGCGAACATATGATTCATCTCCTTTGAATGCATACACAGCCCTCATATCAAAGCTTTCCTTGAGTATTTTGCCGTTTTTTCCGATGAAAGTTGTAGTGTATTTAATATCATCTTCTTGTTTTATCATTTCTATTATGTATTTGTTTTTTGTGATTGTGATATCTTTTAGTATGACTCCTATAGTTGCATAGAATTCTCCTTTTTTTAGTGCCTCTATGATGGCTTTTGGAGTCAATTTTATTGCCTTCACCATGATCCAGCCTGTTCCCGGGTTAGATTTTTGCGGGCTGAATTCTCCTGTATAGTCGTGGGCGTCATCTGAGGCAACTCCGTACATCAAGATTCCCTGCGAAAGCAGCCTTTCCCAGATTTCCTCCATTCCTGGATTCCCGCCTGCTCCAAAATTATTGCAGTTATATGAAGAATTATAGATTTCAAATAAATGAGATCCTTTTAATTGAGACATTTCTTTATCTGTAAAAGCCCATCTCCAGTTAGGATGGTTTATCTGCACAAGCCCACCTGCATCAATAATGGCATTTATGTTGTTCTGAAGTGTTTCAACCTTATTGCTGCCATGCTGGGGCTCGATACATTTGTTGATGTTGATTGCATTCAAATGAATAGGTGTCTTATTGTAGGAATCCGTTACTTCTTCGCCTTGAATAAGGATAAAATCGTCGTTAGCATCGGTGTCAAGATATTTTATCTCCGTAAGAAAGTTGTGATCTGTGATTATGAGAAAGTTATAACCGTGATCCTGATACCACCTTACGACTTTTCTGGGAAGTTCATCCCCATCGGAATTTGTAGTGTGACAGTGGGTATTTCCTTTGTACCAGTTATAATCTTGAGTATATGTGCTGAATGGAAAAATCAGCAATAGAATAATTAAGGTGTAATGAATTTTTTTCATGTTAACCTCCAGTTTAAACACTTTCTTATTAACATAATGAAGTAAGTTTTAAAATCACTAGTTAAAAAAAATTTTAGCTTAGGATATAATCTACATTAATTGTTTAATGGTATAAGCAGTCTTTTATGAATGATTCAGGGTAATGAAAGATTTGGAGGAGGAAACATGAAACGGACATGTTTTGTTTTACTTTGTTTAGTATTTATTGGTGGAGTTTTTGTTCAGTTTATAAATGCAGGGGAAACGGAACTTATAGGAGCACGATATCCCGCCATTTCTCCAGATGGCAATCAGATTGCTTTTTCTTATATGGGAGACCTCTGGTTAGTCTCCTCAAAAGGTGGAGGGGCAACACGTTTAACCGATCACGTGGCCTATGACCGGGAGCCAATATGGTCACAGGATGGGTTATGGCTGGCATTTACATCCAACCGGAAAGGGAACAATGACGTATATATCATCAAAGCCAAAGGTGGGAACCCGAAGCAGCTCACCTATCATAGCGGGGAAGATGTAGCTACAAGCTTCACTCAAGACGACCAGTGGATTGTTTTCCGGTCCAACAGGGATTCTATGTGCAGTGTTTTTAAGATAAGTGTTAAAGGTGGAAACGCAATTCCTGTACTGGATACTTACTGGAGCTGGCCATATGATGCCAAAGTTTCTCCAGATGGCAGCAGTTTTCTGTTTTCTCTGGGGATGGAAAATGGATCATGGTGGCGGCGGGGTTATCAAGGAAGCAACAGTGCAAAAATTTGGATTAAAAAATTCTCCGGTAAAAAAGCATTATGTATTGTTGAAGATTCGAGCAATTGTTTCTGGCCCGATTGGAGCAGTAACGGGCAGCGGATCTATTTTGTGAGTGACAGAAAGTTTAAAAATAAAAACATTTGGTCTGTGGCGAAAGACGGATCAGATCTAAAGCCCGTCACGCAATTCAATCAGAGTGACGTCAAATGGCTTTCTGTGGCTTCGAAGTCATCTGTTGCTGTCTACGAGCGGGAATTTGGTATCTGGATAACAGACCTAAATACAGGTGATTCTCACTGTGTGACTATAGAGGCGCCTGCAGAGACCAAGGATAATAGGTCATTTTTTATAGAAGGGGCTCCTGTAAGCGAATTTCGCCTGTCTCCTGACGGAAAGAAAATTGCCGCAGTTGTAAGGGGAGATATCTTTGTAATGTCTGTTGATGGCGGATATGCACGTAATATAACGAACAGCCCATGGCGTGAACGTGACATCGACTGGGACAAGGAAAGCAGATCTCTTGTTTATGTTTCAGATGTGAATGCGAATCCAGATTTATTCATGATTTCTGCTCTTGGAAATGAAAAAACCAGACGCCTGACAGAGACTGAAAATGACGAATTGTTCCCCAGATTTTCTCCGGACGGTAAGTGGATTGCATGCTACAGTGGAAAACGTGAGATACGCCTGATAAATGTTGAAAATAAAGAAGATAATCTGTTAATTGAAGATGACTTTGGCGGGCGGTTTGCAGATAATTTTGCCTGGTCTCCTGACAGCCGTTATCTTGCAGTTGTGGCTCCGAGAAACGGAAATCGGGATATCTTTTGTATTAACATTCGTTCCAAAAAGAAATTTTGTATGTCCAATACAGCCTATGATGAAGGCAGCCCGTTCTGGTCTACAGACGGGAAATTCATGCTTTTCTCTTCTAACCGATATGGGCACAGTTTTCCAGAATTTACTGGCAAGTGGGATCTGTATCAGCTTTATCTTGAGCCGGAAAAACCGGAATTTGACGAGGATAAATTCGAGAAAATGTTTGAAGCAAAAGAGCAGGATCAAAAAGAGAAGACGGAAAAGAAAAAGGATGATAAAAAAACAGTAGAAGTCAAGTTAAAACTGGAAAATCTTGACCGTCAGACCAGCACAGTAACCAACACTCTGGGAAACGATGGCGAGTATATCCTTTTGCCGGAAGACAACAGCACCATTTATTTTGTTTCAAACATTGACGGTAAATATCATCTCTGGAAGATAAGTTTGGAAAAGAAAAAGTGGGGGAAGTATGAGCCGTTTATGCCTAACATAACGAACCCCAGGGATCTTCAATGTGACAAGAAGGGTAAGTCACTTTACTATCTGAGCTCGGGCAAAATCGGCTGTATTACACTGAACAATAAAAAGAACAAAAATATTTCGTTCAAGACTAAAATCAAGATCGATAAAACTGCAGATTACGAACAGATGCTTGGAGAGCTCTATTACACTTTGCTCCATTATTATTACGATCCCGATTTCCATCATATTAACTGGAAGGACGTCTATGAGCAGTTCCGGCCTGTTCTGCAGCAGGTACGTGAAGAGAAGGATTTCTATGATTATGCCAACGAGATGATTGGTTATCTGAATTCTTCCCATACCGGCATGAGGCCGCCGAGGACGGGGGAAATTGAAGAGCCAAGTGCTCATTTAGGAGCTGTATGGGAATTTAAGGATGGAAAGATTATCCTAAAAAGAATTATTGAAAACGGGCCGTTGTATGATCAGCGCGACAAAATTACTGAAGGGGATGAGCTCATAGCAGTTGAGGGAAAGGCAGTCAATGCCGGACAGAATATTTGGAAATTCTTAAATGGAAAGCTTGAAAAACGTATCAGGTTAACATTTAAAAACATAAAATCGCAGGAAGATCTTGAAGTTTTTCTCAAACCTATATCATCCGGGGCAGAAAACAGGCTTTTACTGGAAGAATGGATAAAAAGCCGTAGAAAAATTGTAAAAGAGAAGACGGATGACCAGGTAGCTTACATTTATATGCGTGCCATGGGACGCGGGGACCTGGCGCGCTTTCTCAAAGAATTAGAGCGGGATGCTGTTCCCCGCAGGGGATTAATCTTGGATTTGCGCTTTAACTTTGGCGGAAATGTCCACGACAGGGTTCTCCAAGCCCTTACAAAACCTGTTTATGCTAAATGGCGCATGCGGGGTCTGTCTGAAACACCTCAGTCCACTTTCGGTTTTGCTGACAAACCGGTTGTTCTTATTACTAATGAAGTGACATTGAGTGATGGCGAAATGACCTCGAATGGATTCAAAACTTTAAAGAGAGGTCCTATTGTGGGCAACACCACATATGGATGGTTGATCTTTACAACGAGTGTAAGACTGATGAATGGAGGCTCTTTCAGGCTTCCCTGGTGGGGGTGTTTCACACTTGATGGAAAAGATCTTGAAACCAGTGGAGGTGTAAAGCCTGATATTTTTGTCATGAATGACTTGAACCACGAACTTCATGGACAGGATCCACAATTGGAAAAAGCGATTGAGAAGATGTTGGAATTAATAAGTGTTAAGAAATAAGAATTAAGGGAAACAAATGAAAAAGATAGCGATTTTGACTTCAGGTGGCGATGCTCCGGGAATGAACTGTGCCGTAAGGAGTGTGGTCAGATACGGACATCATGAAGGCCTTATAGTTATTGGTGTCGGCTGTGGATTCATGGGATTAATAGAAAAGAAATTTAAGAATCTTGGGCCGCGTGATGTCAGCAATATCATTTCCCGGGGAGGGACTGTGTTGAAGACAGCCCGATGTGATGCTTTTTTTATAAAACAATACAGGGAAATAGCATATAAAAATTTATGTAGTGATGAGATCGACGGCCTTATTGTAATCGGAGGAAACGGGTCTTTTCAGGGAGCTCTGCTTTTTCATGAGGAATTCGCAGTCCCTGTTGTCGGGATTCCAGCCACAATCGATAATGATATCAATGGTACCCAGAGGACATTGGGTTTTGATACTGCTTTAAACACTGCAATGGATGCTATTGATAAAATAAAGGATACTTCCTCAAGTATGGACAGGATATTTCTCATAGAAGTAATGGGAAGGAATTCTGGGTCCATTGCCGTACATTCTGCTTTGTCCGGAGGCGCCGAGGATATTCTTATTCCCGGCGAAAAAATAGAGATAAAAAGCCTGGTAAAAAAAATCGAAGAGGGTAGAAAAACAGGGAAAAAGAGCTGGATCATTATTGTTGCAGAAGGCGCATGTTTGGCAAAAGAGATTGAAAAAGAACTGAAAACTTACGTGACAGATATAAGGGCAACAGTGATCGGACATATTCAAAGAGGAGGCAGTCCCAGTGCCTTTGACAGGTTTTTAGGGGCTCTCATGGGGAAAAAGGCTGTTGATGCACTTATTCAAGGGAAATCTCTTCATGCGATTGGCTGGGTAAATGACGAAACAGTTATTTATCCTCTAGAAGAAGCCTTAAAACCGAAGATTGAGGATTTTTCATCCTATGTTGAGTTAATTCAAATCTTAACTTAACGTGGGTTATTCATAAAGAATGCCGATACCTTTTTTAACATTGATGATATCTGCTTATCAGCATGATATTTCGCAAGATTTAGGGAGTCGCTTTCTTTGTAGACTCTAATATTAATATAATACCAACTAGCATATGAATTTGAGGGGATGGAGGAAGCGACATTAAAAGATTTAGCCTTTACGAGTCGATCTTCGAGGGAACCCGAGGAAGTCGGGCCTGATGGATGTGTGAGCACTGTATAATCAAAGGGGTGGTGTTAATGGTGGCTCAGGGACATTGTGGCGTTGCTTAAGATAAGCATGCGGAGTTCCAGCAGAGCCGAGAAGATCGGGGAGGAAATGGCGTTAAAAATCTTAGTGGAGCGCAGACATGCCCTCAAATTTATCTTATCTAAATAACTTATCAGCAATTTTTATGAATAATTCAGGAGAACGTGGATTATTCATTCCTTTTGACATGAGATTTTTCTTGTGATATAAGTTTTCGTACAGATTAAGGATATCCTGGATGATGGGAATAGATATCAGGAATGAGAGAGAAATTATGTTTGGTTAGAGGAATATCCAGAGGGGAAAACACAAGATGAAAAAGCGTGATGAAATTAAAATTCATTTGAAAGCTTCAAAGGCTTTGGAATGTTTGACAAAATCTACAAAGATTTTTGGAGATCTGTTACAGGAGAAAAATAATTTCAATTATCCGGATTATTGTCTTGCCAGAAATTTGCTGAGAGATGGGGAGGCTTTTTATGACGAGACGATGAAAAGCGCAAAAAAGCTTTTGGGGCCTTTGCCAGAAGATGCCTCAGAAGAATTTGATAGATGGCGAACTGATTCACTCTGGGAAAAGAACATGCTGGCAAAAAGCAAAGATTATGAATCTTTAGAATCGGAGTTTTTTAAGGATGAAATTTTAAGAAAGTGGATGACAGTCGAAGAAATGAAGAAGTTTTTGAAAGAAAATATTCATAGTCAGAGAGTAGGGAAGAGGAAACTGGTTAATATCAAGGTAAGAATGATTATAGATAAATTGAAAGAGCTTCTCCGGCAGGCACGTGATTTGCAAAAAGAAGTCTTTAAAAAGCAGCAGGAATCTCTCTAGCGGTTTAAATCAATTTCGTCCCGCCAGTACCGCATTTTTCCGATGCCAGCTTTGTCAGGGCTTCCGTCGAAAGCCAATCCGAAAAAGGAAGGTTTGGCTTCAACAAGAACATTATTCTTGAAAAAGGCTTTAGTCAAATTGACGATTGTGTAATTGAGTTTTCCTCTGTTAATAGATGCAAAGACAAAATCGCCGTTTGTTTCAAGATCCCCATAAATGATTTTCCCCGATTCATATGTATATCTGGGGCGCCGCCAGTCACGGCACATATCCATGCGAAGGTCGTTTTTGACACACACTAAAATCTTTTTACTGCCCACCTTGATTTGGATCCCCATACCGGCTCTTTTATCCTTGACAGGGAGGAGGCTTATGCTGTCAACCCACTTTTGGGGAGATTCGTTTGTGCGGTGAGGGATTAGCACGGTTATAAAACCTGCAGTTTCACCCAGCTCAAAATGCTGAGCAGTTGTCTGGTGAATGAGAAGTTCATCTTGATAATGACGTTTTTCCGATTCCACACCTTCCAGTTTGTATTGTGTTAAAGGAAAGAAAATGAGAAGATTAGTATTAACAGGAAGTTTATTATTCTGGATTTTGTCATATACTGTATCATACCAGTGTTCTCCCTGAGCTGTGATTTTCCTGGTGTGCCAGAGATTTGAAAGTGTGAAATATTTTTTGTTTTGTGCTTTAAAAATATCGAAAACAACGAAGATTTCTGAGTCTTTTACATAAGTTATTACACGATCCCATTCGTATCCCATCTTCTCATCGATTACTCTCGTGCGGCTGTAATCGAAGTCAAAGAGTGTCAGGAAATCGACTTTTTGAGTTCGTATTTCTCGGTAAGAGCCTGCATTGTGGAGAAAATCTAGGACATTCTGCTCCGGAACTGCCTCGCGAATACTGTAGCGGTACTGTCCTTTCTGCTGTCCCATCCAGATTTTTTCCGCCCGGACACACAGCCGGTTATGGAAGTAATCCTGTCTGTATGCACCAAAAGGGCCGCTCGGCATGTAATCCCTGTAACCTCCATCATGAAGAAGGACAGAACCATCTGACATAAGCAGTACGATACTGTTTTCGTCGGAATGTCCATGGGTCATTTTTTCTTCTTCCACAGGGATTGTGTCTCTTAAATAGTCACGGAAATTTAAGCCTCCGTCTCCTTCATCCCTGTAATTTAATAGTAAATAGGTTGCAGAACTGTTCCAACCGTTGCGGAATACGATTTTTTTCCCCTGGACATCTTCCATGACTTCTTCTGATAAAACTTTGGGAGCGGAGACCTGAATCTTATCACTTCCCCATAGGTAACAATCTAATAGGATGAGTCCTAAGCCAACATTTGCAGGATTTGAAAAATCGATAAATTTATGCGAAATTGTTGCAGCAGCCCATTTCATATTAGGGTCTTTATATTGATTTGCGGCAGCCTCGAAGAAAACCAGATAACGGTTCCAATTTGACTGCCAGTTCGCATCTCCAAAGTCCGGGATTATCCCTTCTGGACACATCAAATGCAGAAAATATTTGGCGTAATAATACATTTCAGGAGTTTTAAAGAGTTCTTCCATTTTCCCCATGGAATAAGCATAGCCGCAGAGGGCATAAAGCCAGACTCCGTGATAAATGGTGGCATCTTCGATCTCCCAGTTTCCCCAGTTGTCATCTCCAAGAGCCTTCCGCTGCATTTCCCATTTTTTTGAGTCCGGATGGTTGGGTAAAGCACGTACAGCCCATGATAAAGATTCTGCGCGAAGCGCTGCACGGTTCATTGTTCCCCATTCTGCACTCCGTAGAAGGTACTGCATGCTTTCGGCAATAAGCGTTTCTATTTTTGAATTTTCTTTATCTGTGAAAATTTTCAGCCGGTGAAGAGTGTCGTATGCACGGATATAACGCATAACTGTAAAAAAATCCGGAAGTGCCGGAACATTCCCGTTGTAATCTGTGCGTTTCTTAATAGCCCAGCCCGGATATATTGAACGAAAGTCTCCATATCTCAACAGAATTTTCCTGGCACGCTTTGCGTATTCTGCATTTTTTTCTTTTTCATACAAATATGTATATATTACCGCTGTTTCCAGAAGCCCACCTGGGGGACGGTAACCGAAGATACTTTCAGGATCAAAATGTTGTTTCCATTTTTCGATTACTTCGTCGTAATGCTGCCATGTCCAATCTGCAGACGCACGGGCATATTCCAGGTACTGGCCGAGGGGGACAGCATCAAGGGAAAAACCCTGATTTATTAGAAGAAATACAGAAGAACTTATGATAACAAAAGATATGAGAAATTTAGATTTTCTTTTACCCATGTGTTATTTCCATCCGTCTACAGCAGTTGTGTGTCAGTTCTGATCCTTTTTTTTGCTATCCCATTCAGGTAATTTGAATTGTTCAGGTTTGGATTTTATGACTTTTTTCAGCCATTCGGATGGATATCCGACTCCGCGGGGACGGCCCATTTTATCTTTGACATATCCGTCGTTGTATTTTGTCAGGAGATATTCTCCCAATTCTATCCAGCGTTTAACCACTAGTTCACCGCGGCTGACAGAGTAATCCGTCAGGAATTTTGCGGTGAGTTCCAGATCGGACTTTAACATCTCGAGTGCTGTTTTTTCTATAACAGGTTGGAGAGCTAATGAGTTGCCTTCCAGAGCTGTCTGGACTTTCTGTATATCTTTAACCATGTAGGAATACTTTAAATTTGCGATGTTCGACACAAAATTGAACACCCACCATGCTGAATCCCATGAAAATTTTTGAAGATTTCCGATAGTAAATGGTTTAGGCAGATCGTTAATACAGCAGTAAAGCGGGATATAACAGGTAGTGTAAGTGTCGTCAACACCATACCAGTACACGCCTCCGACTGCATCAGGAAGCCATCCGCGTGATTGTGAGATGAAAGAAAATCCGGTTTGCTGTGTGGAAATGGGACGCTCCCAGCTGTATTTAACTCCATCTACTTCCCAGGTAAGTCCTCTGCAGCGGATAGGACACCCGAAAGGTCCGGCATCTATGCCTTTTGTCATATCAAAATCTGTCCCCTCATAATGGTCGCGCATAATATTCATAACATCATGCAAAGAAAGCTTGTTATCAGGTTTGATCCACAGTGGGTACGGTTTTGCTCCCTTCACGCCGCGTTGGAAATCCGGAGACAGATTCATGGATGGTGCGCTCCTGCAGAACATGCTCCAGACTCTGGAAGCACATGTTCTGAGAGAGGAAGGTTCAGGGGGGCAATAAGCATACCTGAAACTGAAAGGTTTTCCAGATTTTTTATCATAGTATCCTTTTTCTATTGCAAAGGAGATAACGTTTTTGGAATACATGCAGTTTTCAGGATCATCAAGCGGAAATTCGCCTATGCGGGACATATTTGCATGGCCAGAGACATACCCGTCAGGAATCCGGAGTGCCACCCAGTTAGCTCCTTTTCCTCCTGCTCCAGGCCCGATCATTTCCATTATCCAGGCTTCTTCCTTATCGGCTATTGAAAAGGATTCCCCTGTGCTTGCATATCCGTATTCTTCCACAAGTTCGGCCATGACTTTTATAGCCTCTCTGGCTGTTTTTGCACGCTGGAGAGCAAGCCTCATCATAAAGAAATAATGAAGCAGTCCGTCCGGATTACGCAGTTCTCTGCGGCCTCCGAATGTAGTCTCGCCAATTGCAAGCTGGTATTCGTTGATTAATCCGACGACCGCGTATGTGCGAGAAACCTGCTTTACCTTTCCTATGATTTTGCCGTCCCGGCCGCTTATTTCGATATATTCATCTGGTTTATGGTCCTGGGCAGGAATATATTCAAGATGCGGCAGAAATTCCCCGTCACATGTATATGTGATCATTACTGAACCGTCCTTCGAGGCTCCCTTTGTCACAAGAAAGCTAGAACAGTCATCCTGTGCCCATTGGCCTGTTACAAATAAAAACAAAATAGAAATAAGAATAAGAGGAATAATTTTTCGTTTCATTGCCAAGCCCTCCTTATAATTATTAACTTTTCAGATTTAACGTATAGCAGGATGTAAAAAAAATCAAGATAATTTAATCTTTTTAAAAGGAATAGACAGTTGAACTTTTATGTTATAATAAACTACAGCGCTGGGATGAGGAATAAAGGGCAGAGGGTCTGTTTAATCAATTTCTTTCAGAAAAGTTTGATATGTTATCCTGTTTTGATTTCTGTCATGGGAAGGAGGTTTAAGAAAATGAGTAATATGAAAGTCACAGGATTTATTTTAGTATTTGCTTTATTGTCTATGATGGCAATTTTTGCAAATACAATGCAGGAGGAAAAAATAATGCTTCCTTCACCGTCAAAGGAAGGGAAAATATCCGTTGAAGAGGCTATCGTGAACAGACGCACTGTCAGAAGTTTTAAACCGGATCCTATTGCTGTCTCTGATTTATCGCAGCTTCTGTGGGCTGCTCAGGGAATAACGGATACGAGAAGAGGGCTGCGTTCTGCTCCTTCTGGAGGTGCCCTATATCCTCTGGATGTTTATGCTGTTATCGGGAAAAAAGGAGTAAAAGGGCTGGCAGAAGGCGTGTATAGGTATCTTCCAGAAAGTCATTCTATCGAGAAGTTAGCAGAGAGGGATCGAAGAGGTGAACTCGCACGGGCAGCGCTCGGACAGAACTGGATGACTCAAGCCCCTGTAATTTTTGTGATTACCTCGGAGTATAAGCGGATAAACAAAAAGTACGGGAATAGGGGTATCCGTTATGCCCTTATTGAAGTAGGACATGTAGGCCAGAACATATTCCTTCAGGCAGGATCGCTTGGCCTGGGAGCAGGGATTGTCGGGGCATTTAATGACCAGGAAGTGGCAAAGGTGATAAGTGCTTTACCAGGTCATGAACCCCTGTCCATCATGCCAGTTGGCTATAAGAAATAGAGAGGAATTCATCTTTTATTCTATTCATGAAAAATGTCCTTTACCTTTCGCTTTTTATGCCTTATTATATGCGGTTTATAACTGCCAGTGGATTAATGGATAGACATGATCGACAATTCTGTAATTTTTCAGATTTTCATGGGCAGTTGACTTTAAAAATTTGGCATTCTATTTTAGATTTGAGAGTTAGAAATGAAGATGAATTTGAAGAAATTGTTGGGTAAAGAGAATGTTTTTTTGGATCTTGAATCCAGTTCAAAGGAAGACATTATCAAGGAGATGATAGATCAACTTGTAGTGTCAGGCAAAATAAAAGATAGAGATGCAGCTCTGGAGGCGGTTTTAACGAGAGAAGAAAAGATGTCTACAGGTATGGAAAATGGTATAGCCATTCCTCACGGGAAGACAGATTCGGTGGATCATTTGATTACAGCGGTTGCATTGAAAAAAGAAGGAGTGGACTTCGATTCCATGGATGGTCAAGCATCTAAAATATTTATAATGACCGTATCCCCTCTAAGCCGGTCCGGCCCTCATATCCAATTTTTAGCAGAGATCAGCAAACTGCTTAAGGAGCCTGAGGCAAGACAGATGCTCCTTGCAGCAAGGACAGTCGAAGAAGTAATCAGGGTTTTTTCTTGAAAGGAAGGTAAAAATTTCTAATGCGTTTTTCTTTTTTGTTCTTTACATTGTTTTGTACAGGGCCTCTATTAGCATCCGCTGATAAGGCCAGCCCTGATATCAGTCATCTGATGACTCAGCTGGTTCTTCAGGTTGCCCTGATTGTGATTGCGGCTAGAGTTGTTGGAATTATTTTCAGCCGTTACCTGAAACAGCCAAAGGTTCTTGGTGAACTTGTTGCCGGAATTATTATTGGACCTTACCTTATAGGGTCAATTACTCTCCCACTCCTCAACCAACCTCTGTTTCCTAAAACAGAAACTCTTCTTCCGGTTAGCCCAGAACTATACGGCCTGGCGGTTATTGCATCAATAGTCCTTCTTTTCCTTGCAGGTTTAGAAACAGACTTCCCCACATTTCTAAGGTATTCTTTTATGGGTTCAATGGTAGGAATAGGAGGAGTTGTTCTTTCTTTTTTCCTAGGGGATATGATTTCTGTCCTGCTGCTGCCCAATGTGAATTCCTTCATGTCTCCGACAGCACTGTTCATGGGGACTCTTTCCACGGCTACATCAGTAGGCATTACGGCACGTATATTGAGCGAAAAACGCAAGATGTCTTCACCTGAAGGAGTTACAATCCTTGCAGGGGCTGTGCTGGATGATGTTCTGGGGATTGTCCTTCTCGCTGTTGTTGTGGGTATTTCAAAGATAGGGTCAAAAGGGGCATCTATCGATTGGGGGGGAATTGCTGCTATTGCACTTAAGGCTTTCGGGTTCTGGTTGGTATGTACGGTTCTGGGCATAATATTTGCAAAACGGCTCTCAAAAGGATTGAAATGGTTAAGGTCGAATGATGCCATTGCATGTGTGGCGCTTGGCCTTGCACTCTTTCTTGCCGGTCTTGCCGAAATGGCGGGGCTTGCAATGATCATAGGAGCTTATATTATGGGCCTTTCCCTTTCGCAGACGGATATATCTAATGAACTCCAGGAAAGGCTGCAGGGGGTTTACCAGTTTCTCGTTCCCATATTTTTCTGTGTTATGGGAATGATGGTAAACTTTTCTGCTATGAAAGGAATTATTCTTTTTGGACTGACTTTCACAGCTCTTGCAATAATAGGGAAATTGTTGGGCTGCGGTCTCCCTGCCTTTATCATGGGTTTTAATCTTAGGGGAGCTTTCAGAGTTGGAGCAGGGATGCTTCCCAGGGGTGAAGTGACGCTGATCGTGGCAAGCATAGGACTTGCTGCTGGAGCCATCGGGCAGGATATGTTTGGAGTAGCCATAATGACCCTTCTGGTTGCCAGTGTTATTGCTCCCCCTGTGCTTATAAAAAGCTTTAAAGGTGGGAACGGCTTACGAAATAAGATATCGGTTAAAGAAGAAGATGGAGGTTGTCATATTGAGCTTGAATTTCCTTCTGTGCGTATAACTGAGTTTATTTGCTCCCGAATACTCCAGGCTTTTAGAAATGAAGAATTTTTTGCTTGTAAGTTGAATTTTGAAGATAATATCTATCAGATTAAAAAAGAAAACATCTCTATAACTCTACTTCTGAAAGGGAAAATCATTGAATTCAATACTGCTGCAGAAAATAAGCAGATAGTGAGTCTTATACTCCTTGAAGAAATAATCGAGCTTAAAGATTTGTTCGAAGGAATCCATAAATTGAAAAGTCCGGATTTAATGTGTAAGGAATTAGCTTCCGGTCTTTTCAGCGAAGAGAAAAAGAAATGAGTCCTTTTGTTTTGACATCAAATTTCTCATGTGATATAAATTTTTAAAGGAATTGGGAGATTATATTGAAAGAGAGTAAAATTAATGGAAAAGGATAGTCCCATTTCCGCATTCCAAAAAGAGAGGTGTAAATGGCCAAAATGACTGAGGCACAGGAAAAATCATGGGGAATGGGTGCTCACTTAATAGCACTGGCTGGATTAATAATTCCTTTCGGAAATATCCTCGGCCCTTTGATTTTATGGTTGATTAAAAAAGATGAGTCTCCATTTGTTGATAATCAGGGAAAAGAATCCCTTAATTTCCAGATATCAATATCTATCTACTGTCTTGTTTCTGCCATTCTCATTCTTATAGTGGTTGGAATTTTTCTTTTAATCGCATTGGGAATACTGGATGTAGTGTTTGTAATTATCGCTTCTATCAAAGCAAACAGCGGCGAAAAGTACCGTTACCCGTTGACTTTAAGACTTGTAAAATAATTTTTTGATTCGTACTAGAAAAACTTCAAGCTGTTAAACTTTAAATTAAAATGGTGTTAAAATTTTTATTGTGGCTAATTCTATTAGTGCTTTGCTGGCCTTTGGCTCTCCTGGCTCTGATTTTATATCCTATCGTATGGCTCCTTTTAATCCCTTTCCGGCTTCTTGGTATTACAGTGAATGCAGTCTTCGGATTATTTAAAGCTATTATTACTCTTCCTGCGCGAGTACTTAAGGGCCCCGGGAGATAAAAAAGGTACCAGGTACCAAAACGGTACCTGGTACCTTTTCTTAATCGGATTTCTTCGTGTGATTTATTGTGTGCTATCCATGGGAGTGAGGAGAAAAACGAGAATCAAACTAGTTCTGGGGATTGTCCTGCTGTGTTGTCTAGGAACGTTTGAATTATTCGGTTGTATATACAATGTACGTGATGTAGGTTTTGTTAATCTTATTCCAATTCCATACAGGTTCTACTGTTTTATCCAGGATGATACTCCTGCAGAATTTGCTTCAGATTTCGGGCAGATATCTTACGCGACTTTTATGGATTGTAACGTAAAAGTTGAAATAATCAATACAGACAGGAACACAGACCATCCTGCACTGGAGTATTTACATTTGTGGGAGATAGAATCATTCCCTGCCGCTGTTCTGATTTCACCAAACGGAAGGTCAATGGTTCTTCCAATATCACTTCCTGGGAAAACATTCAAAGAATCAATCAGATCTAATAAATAGGGTCAGACCTGTGCAACTGACTCTAAACAAATGAGATTAAATTTGTAAATAGGGTCAGACCTGTGCAACTGACTCTAAACAAATGAGATCACTCCTTATTTTCCCGGAAATATGGCCTTAATTGAGAATTTTGGCCCCCAAAACGTCCAATTAAGAGAGAAGGAAAATGGTCTAGGCAGGGATTGTCAAGCATCCATCAAAATGGGAATGCAGTGGTTACCATGAACTCCAGAATATTTCGGAAAGAAAAAGGAAGAAACATATGCTAACCGAGACGATTTCGACCCTAAAATTAGCCAATTAAGGCATAAGAAAGGAGGGAAATAAGAATTAATTTAAAATATATCAATGAGTTGCATAGGTCTGACCCTATTCATACTGACCCTATTCATACTATTCATACTATTCATATTCACTATAACCTGCGTTCAGCAGCCCGCACCGTTGACGAACAGAACAAAAGTGATGATCACATGGATTTTTGAGTGGCCATACGCCATTAAAAGATTGTTTTTATCGCCTCTGGCAGAGGCTTGATCTTTCCGGCCTTATAATCATAACAGACCATGCCGGTCTCAGATAGAGCGATATTCTGGCTGTCGGCAGGGCGGTTTATCCGGTAAAACAGGCGGAATCCGCTGCGAGTCGGTTCTCCAGCTGCTACCTCGATCTTTAAAGTATCCCCTGCATATGCCTCGCCTTGAAACATAAGGGCTGCGTCAGCCATGATAAGAGAGACACCACCACAGTCTATCTCAGTAAAATCAAAATCTTCCAGAAAAGCTGCGCGGGCCTCATGAACAAGAGCTAAGAGCTTGTCATTTCCCAGGTGGCCTCCGTAGTTTAAGTCAGTGATTCGGACGACGATCTCGGTGCTGAATGGATATGAATCTAAAGGTTTAAGTTTTATACGGGGCATAGTCTATCTCCTCTCTTTTATTTTCATATTTATTAACCAAGACGATTATAACCACATAACCGCTTGTCATCAAACCCTAGAACCAATACTTAGTAGAAAATAAGCAAATCGGAACAGAATGAATCTGAGAGTATGGCTGCGCTCCCTTCAGATTTTTAACTCCATTCTTCGTCTGCTTTTTTCAGCTTCTGCGTAACTCTCCCCGTCCCTAGGTTAGACCTGTGCAACTGACCCTATTCCCAAAATAGAACCGTCCCAGATTAAAAATCTCTTTAAAATCTGTATTGAGCATATACCTGTAATATACTAAAATAATTATAAAGTACTATTAATTTGGTTATGAAATATCTAATTTTATTTTTCATATACAGCTTTTTTGGGGTTGGCATTGAAGTATTTTTTACTTCTATACATGATTATATCAGATATAAAGACATCTCTTTTCGTGGCAGGTCTTACCTATGGATGTTTCCACTTTATGGAGGTTTGGGCTTAATAATCGAACCATTATATAATTCTATTAAATTCATTCCTTTTATATTTAGAGGCTTTATTTATCTTTTTGTCATTATTGCAGGAGAATTTATATATGGATATATACTGAAGCTTACTATCAAGAAATGTCCCTGGGAATACAAGACAAAATGGACAATAATGGGACTCGTAAAATTGACTTATATACCATTTTGGTTAATATTTGGTTATTTATCAGAACTCTTATACAGAGGATTTATTTCAGTTACTATCTATTAATAAACAAAATTCGCTTACAGATACTTTTTTCTCAGAACCAAACACAACAGAAATACCCTCTTTCTCACAGAATAAAATAAGCTGCTAAATAGGGTCTAAATAGGGTCAGACCTGTGCAACTGACTCTAAACAAATGAGATCACTTCTTATTTTCCCGAAAATATGGTCTTAATTGAAAATTTTGGGCTGCCAAAACGTCTAATTAGATTCATCACGGTAATCCTACTTTAGGTTGACGAGAGAGGGGACATCGCTTAAATTCCTCAATAAGATTTTATTTAAAAAAAGGAGGAAAAACCGATATCCTAATTGTTATTTTATCATGCCTTAGGCCTTTATGGCTATCATCATTTACGGATGCGAATTAAAGGAGGAGCCATATACCTGTATATGGTTCGGGCCAAGAAGCGCTGTTTTTATTGTAAATCCTATAAGGTAATCCAAAGAGGTTATTGCTGGAGGAGGCTGCGGACTTTACCCATCGGTTGCAAGCCGGTATATGCTGTTATCAAGATGAGGAGATTTTACTGCCGTAACTGCCGGCAGACACGATTTGAGAACCTGGCGATTGCAGAGAGGAAAAAACATTATACTCACTCTATGGAAAATTATGTGATGGATCTTTGCTCTGTAATGACTGTCCGGGATGTGTCCCAGTATACGGGTCTCCACTGCCAAGGTCGAGGGAATTAATAACCACATCAAGGTTTTCAAACGCAGGGCCTATGGATACCGTGACCTGGATTACTTTATGCTTGAAAATATTCCTTTTCCCCTAATTCGTGAGGGAAAGATAAGTATCCTTCGACATCGATTTTACTATTTGATATTAATTAACTTGGATTATTCATAATGGAAGGAGACAAGAATATGAAATTTAAAATACTTTTGAACACTTCTGCTACAAGGTCTATTATTGTCGAAGAAGCCTATACTGCCAAATTTATCGGTTCCGGCGTAGTCGATGTCCTGTCAACTCCGATGATGATCGCATTAATGGAAAACGCAGCTCTTGATGCAGTTCAAACCCATTTAGCGGAAGGATGGACTACCGTAGGGACAAAGGTCGATATAGAACACCTGCGTGCTACACCTGTGGGAGAAAAGGTCACAGCTGAAGCCATACTTATCAAACAGGAAGGACGAGCTCTTGAATTTTCAGTTGCAGCCCGGGACAACCAGGGAATAATCGGCCAGGGTTCTCACAAAAGGTTTATTATTGACCTGGAAAAATTTATGCAAAAAATCCAAAAAACAAAATAGCTTATTTTCTTCCTGCCATTAGTTTTTCTATCTCATCTATCTCCTTGGGAACATCTTTACTTAAGACCTCAAATTCGTCTTTTGTGATGAGGACTGTATCTTCAATGCGGATGTCGAGTCCTTTTTTGGATAATAAAGTCCAGGCTCGATTGCAAAGACCATGCCTTCTTCCAGCGGTATACCGAGCGGATTTTTTTTAATGAATATAGCCTAAGGCTTTCAACTGCTCTTTCAATTTTTCATCTATTTCCGGTTCCGGCCTGGATGTTTTTCTCTTCTTTGCCTTGGTATAGATTTCATTAATTTGCCGGATTATCTGGTTAACAAGCACGGCTTTTTCATCAGCTGTGTTCTTAATTTCAAGCAAATCTTGTTTTAAATCATAAAGTTCAACAGGTATTAAAACAGGAGGAGGATAGAGAAAAAAATCCAGATCTTTCGAGCTGAATCTTTTATTAAGAATGAGTTTATTTTTTCCAATATTCATGGAGATTTTCTGTGGAATACGGGAATTCAAAACATCACTTCCTATGTCTGCTAAAAATGTTCTATCTCCTCTTTCTTTTCCTTTTATCAGAGGAGATAAGCTTCTGCCGTCGATGCTTAAATCAGAAAAATCTATCCCCATCTCTTCCAAGATGGTCGGCATGACATCTACAAGAGAGACAATGTCTCCGATCTCTTTTCCTTTAAATTTCGATCCTGGGAATTTAATGACAAGAGGAACTTTCAGAGATTCATCATAAAGACTATGTCCATGTCCCCATCCCATATGATCATAAAACTCCTCGCCGTGGTCACTAGTGAAGATGATCATCGTCTGATCGAAAAGCTCCATCTCTTTAAGCTTCCCTATAAGAGGCCCTATAAGTTTTTCATCCGTGTAGCGGATTTCTCCATCATATAGGCCAATAATATTCTGGCGTTCTCCCTCAGTAACTTTCTTAAAAACACCCGGCTTCCCACCAAGATAATTGACTAAATCTATGTGTCTCCATTTAGCTCCTTCCTTAAGAAACATCGTTTTATATGGGTAAGGACAGGCATAAGGATTATGAGTCTGATAAGTATGGAGAAAAAGGAAAAAATTCTTGTTTTTCTCTTTATCAAGCCATTCTGATACAGCACGAAATAAAAGTTCAGCTGAATTCTGCTGAAAAACTCCACCTACTCCATCACGATATGTGTCAAAACCTTTGGAGAATCCATAAACAGAGCTGACAAATCCTCCTCCAGTGAAAGAAGAACAAAGAAAATAATTCTGTCGTAAGGTATCAGCCAGGGTGAGAATGGAAGGATCCATTTTCTCTCTGTCATAATAGACTTGATGATGAACTCCGTGCAGTGAGGTCAAAAGTGAGATATGAGAAGGGAGAGTCCATGGCGAAGAAGCATATGTGTTGAGGAACATGGTGCTGTCTGAAGCTAGGGAATCAATGTTAGGGCTAGTGTTCCTATCATATCCATAACAACCCAAGTGATCAGCCCTGAGAGTATCAATAGAAATTAGGATAACATTACGAAGGCTTTTTTCTTTCTTATACAGGACCGGGTTATACCAAAATGAAAAATTATTTTCTCCACCTTCAGTAACAAGCGACATTTCTACATTTTCCTGAGCATGAGGAATATCGACACAATACTTGTAAAAAAAATGCTTTTCATCTTTAGTAGGAAATGGAATGTGTTTTTGATAAATTGTCTTTTTTCTTCCTTTTGTTTCAATGGAAACAATAAAAGTAGTACCTCTTTCTTCGTTTCCAGAAGATTTGATAAGTTCTTCTGAGTTTTCATCCCTGATTGTGCCGATCCCAAATTCTAATACGGAATTTTCTGGAATATTAAGGTTGAATGTGAATTTACTCTTAGGGGGAGAAAAAAGTACGTTTATTTCTTCTCTAGCAAGTTTTAGTTTTCTCTTAATTCCAAAAGGATTGTCTCCAGAACCTAAATCCGAAATTGGATAAGACTTTAAAGGGAATACTTTGTGTGATTCTTCCGTTTTTTGGGGAACTTGAATTAGTGGTGAATGGAGAATATTTTCTTTATTAAGATTATCAATTAATCTGTAGAATTTAAATTCGGATAAAGGGGATTTTGCACAATTACTCAGGAAAAATAAGGAAAACAGAATGATAAGATTACTTTTTTTTATGAGCATCAATATACCTGAATTATTCATAAAAATTGCTGATAAGTTATAACAATTAAACCTAGCTTTGATCGTTCTCCAAGAAATCCTCATAACTAGTTTATCCTCAATAAGATCGATAATATAATTTAAATCTATTATCGGCAATTTTTCCCTTTTGGGCGAGCCGATCTTACCGCATCTGCTGTGTTACAGCACATTCGTGGTGAAGGAACACAACTTCATGTGCTGTGCCTTGCATCTGCAGCAACCTCGACTCGTGAATAATCCAGGGTTAATGCCGAATAGTATTTTAATCGATTTAATCTCTGTATTCAATGTTTCAATCTATAATTTGTTAGTCTCCTATTTTTTCTTCTTGTGAAAACGACGTAGGATACTCAGGGCGATAAAAAGCGGTCCATTATAAGCTGCCGCGGCGCCTGCGGTAAAACCAATATTACTTCCATTTAGCATTTTTACCCAGGAACCGAACTGGTTGTCATTGACCAGATAAGTCCAGGTGGATGATGGGCCTTTGAGATTCTTCTTTTCCAGGTCAACACCGTCCGCTGTTATCTCCAGGGCATTGAATGTTTCTGTGATCCTGTCATCGACAATCTGTTCCAGTTCAAGAAAGGCATCTACGATTATTCTATGAAATTCATTCAGGGGAGACTCCCCGGCCACGCTGACAAGATGGATGCTCTCCCGTACATCGTTGATTTTAGCCAGGTGTTCGGACCAGCCCCGGTCTATATGGAAAAGAGTAATCTGCTGTTCGAGTTTAGACATACGCTCTTTCCCCAGTTGAGAACTTAATAATGCATATTTCTCAGGAGAACTCTCGGCAAGCATGCTTTTCCGTGAATTTCCCGTAAGTACATCGCAGCGATGTTGATACATTCTTTTCCGGTGATGTTCCACCAGTGAGGAATATTCCCAGAGTGTCTTGCGTATCTCAAAATTCTGCCCCTCTACGATACGCTGTCCCCGGGCGATCTCCCGGTTTACAATGGGATGATCAATGACCTTACTTTTTCCCTTTGATCGCAAGACTGATGGGATAAGCCTGTCGATCCTGTAACGTTCGATCAAGTTATCTTCCAGGCTGATAAAAAAACGGGATTCTCCGGGGTCCCCTTGACGGCCGGCACGTCCGCGCAACTGGCGGTCGATACGGATGCTCTCGTGGCGGTTGGTGCCGATGACATACAGTCCTCCCAGGGAAACGACACTGTCCCTTTCCTGTTCATCATTCCCCCCAAGTTTAATGTCTGTACCGCGTCCCGCCATATTAGTGGAGATTGTCACTGCTCCAGGCGCACCCGCCCTGGCAATTATTCCAGCTTCCAGCTCATTATTTTTAGCATTGAGCACGCAGCACTTTATACCGGACTTCTTAAGTTTTTCTGCCAGTTTTTCCGACTCTTCCACACTGGCGGTTCCCACCAGTACCGGGCGGCCGGTGGAATGCGTCTGGACGATCTCCGCGATCAGGGCTTGGCTCTTGGCCTTCTTATCATTGAAGACTATGTCGGGGAGATCCCTCCTAATACAGGGTCTGTTGGGAGAGATAACCACGACTTTTAGGTTATAGAATGTTTTTAACTCAGACGCCGCGGATCGAGCGGTAGCTGTCATCCCACAGAGCTTTGGATACAGACGCATAAAATGCTGCAGCGTTATCGAGCCCAGAATGGTGCCTCCCTTCTGTAAATTCAGCTTTTCCTTGGCTTCGACCGCAGCCTGAAGCCCGTCCGGCCAGTGCCGGTCTTTCACAACACGGCCTGTGAATTCATCCACTATCTCGACTGCACCACTGCGCACTATGTAATCCACATCCCGCTGCAACAGTGCTTCGGCGTGCAGCGCAAGGTTAATCCTGGTAAGATGTTCAAAATTTTTCTGCTGAAAGAGATTCCCGCATCCGAGCACGGCTTCGACACGTTTTACTCCTTTATCTGTCAGAAAGACATTGCGCTTCCCATCATCCGTATAGTAATCGATCTCCGGTTTAAGGTTTCTCACTATTTCGGTTGGATGAAAAGAATTCGCTGTTACTTCTTCAGTCATCCCGGCAATCACCAGCGGAACCCGGGCTTCATCGATAAGGAGCGAATCAGCCTCGTCAACAATGGCAAAATGAAAGGGACGGTGAACCTGGTCATCTGACTCATAACAGAGATTATCCCGCAGGAAATCAAACCCGGCTTCTTTTGCTGTGGAATATGTGATATCCGCATTATAAGCATTTTGTCTTTCCTTACGTCCTTGTCTCTCCTGGATGCACCCGACTCTTAATCCCAGGAACCGGTATATCGGTCCCATCCAGGCCGCATCCCGCCGGGCCAGGTAATCATTAAAAGTATGAGCATGCACTCCACGTCCGGACAGAGCATTTAAATAAGCCGGGAAGACCGCAGCCAGAGTCTTGCCTTCACCTGTCTGCATTTCGACCAGTCTTCCCCGGTGCATAGCAATTCCGGCCATTACCTGGACATCAAAAGGGCGCAGGCCAAGGGTTCGTCGGGAGGCCTCACGTACCAGGGCATAGGCCTCGGTAAGGAGCTCATTCAGTGGGATTCCTTCTCTAGCCCGGGTCATTAAACCGGAAGATCGCTTTTGCAGTGAGGCATCGGTTTCCCCTGTCAGGCATTGTTTATTGATCAACCTGAGCTGCCTGCGGTATTCACTGAGGTCAAGCTCTATCGGGATCCCGCTCAATTTATTAAAAGTATCCTTGATTCTTATGAAATCTAATTTCATCTTAATAATCCTCACATTAAATCTCTTTGGGTAGATAGAAAAAGTATAGAAAGGAATATTTATGCGGGAGGATCCCGGGAGGAAGAAAACCTGTATATGTGTTGCGGTTTCAGAGTGAGTAAAGGAAAACTTTCCCGGAAGAAATAGACCAGTAAAAGGTAAAAAAGGACCGGTAGGAATAAAAGAAGGGGCGGAAGAATAAAAGCCAGGATAAAGAACATGGGATAAAGAAACAACTGATCTCGACCAGGTGAGGCGTTTACTTCCAACCTGAATCCGCCGTTTTTTTCAGCCATCAAATCTATTGTAAAACAATTCTCCTTATTTATCCAGCGCCTTTCTGATGGCCCGAACCTCCTCCAGTATATGATTTAGGATCTCACTGTTTCTTCCCCCAGCCGGAGCTTCTATTGTGCCTAAGGATTCAGAAACCGGATGAAGAATTTTCTATTTGTCGCGCAGTCGTTTATGCAGATCCCCTATTCTATCAAACGCGCAATACTGCCTTCATATCCCATGTCAGCATGTGATCCAGCCTGATTCTATTGCCTGGCTTTTTCCATGTCCGCGTCTCTTTTTGCTTTGAATTCGCATCCTTCTTTCCAGTTTGGAAAAGAGGACTCCATTGCCAGTTTGTAACCGACTCTGAAAAGCAGGAGCAGATCGTCAATGGCGCCTGAGAGGTCCCAGTCTGAATTATATTCGTCTGAGGGCTTGTGGTAATTTTCTGTTATGAATTTTTTCTTTTTTGCCTTTGTCCAATCTTCTCCGTGCTCTATGCTGTCGATTCCGGAACTTATATAGAGTGCAGGAATGCCCTCTTTGGCAAAACTGAAATGATCTGAGCGGTAAAACATCCCCATTTCCGGGGTTGGGTCCGGGCGAACTCTCCGTCCCTGCTCTGCGGCGGCATCTTCAATATAAGCATCGAGTTCTGAATTTCCGTATCCAACAACTGTGATATCTTTCATCTTCCCATAAATATTTAGAGCATCCATGTTTATTGCGGCAACTGTTTTTGTTTTTGGATATATCGGGTGGGTAGCATAATAATGTGACCCCAGAAGCCCCTGTTCTTCTCCGGTAACGGCGAGGAAGAGAATCGAGCGAGAAGGCGGTGTTTTGAGCTGTTTGAAAGCTTCTGCAAGTTCGATAAGGGCGGATGTGCCTGTAGCATTGTCACATGCACCGTTGAATATCTGGTCTCCCTCAAGGTTTGGATTTATTCCAAAATGGTCCCAGTGCGCCGTATAAAAAATATACTCATCAGCCCTGTCAGAGCCAGGCAGGAGCGCGATGACATTTCTTGATTTTAATCTATCGATGCTGTTATTAAGTGTAATAGATGCTTTGAGGCCAAGAGGAAGAGATTTGAAACCCTGTTCTGCTGCGGCTGATTTTAATTCGTCATAGTTTCTTCCGGCTATCTCAATGACTGCCTGGGAAACTTCGGTAGTCAGCCAGCCTTCCACAGCGCAGCGGGATGCATTATCATCCTCGGTGACAAGGCTGAATTGTGGGCCTGACCAGCTGTTTTTTACGACTTCCCAAGGATAAGCTGCGGGCTTTGTTTCATGAATAATAAAGGCTCCTTCGGCACCCTGTCTGGCAGCCTCCTCGAACTTGTATGTCCAGCGGCCGTAATAAGTCATTGCGCGTCCATTGAAAAGCTCAGGATTTTCGGTTGCAAAGCCCGGGTCATTAACCAGCATCACGACGGTTTTCCCATGGACATCGATGCCTTCATAGTCATTCCAGTTGTATTCCGGAGCAACGATGCCGTATCCAACAAAAACCATTTCAGAATCTAGTAGAGAGACTTCCTCTTTGACTCTTAATGTGCCAGCCATAAATTCGCTGCCGTAGGAGAATGACTTTATTTTTTTTGCACCTTTTATTTTGAGCATTGCCCCTGGATCAGCGGTGATTTCCACCATTGGTACTTCCTGGAAGTAGCTGTCGCCATTTCCGGATTTGAGTCGGAGCTTTTTAAATTCTTCCCTTAAGAAATTGACTGTCTTTTCCTCACCTTTTGAAGCTGGAGCCCTGCCTTCAAAATCATCCGAAGAAAGTATGATAACATCACTGGATAAATCGTCTGCTGTGATGCTTTCTAATGCTGGTGTCAGATTTTGATTTTTGTTTGCGCAGCTGAAAAGGATTAATACAAGAGCGGCAAGAACTGCCGCATGCAGTGCGTATTTTTTAAACATTATTGCCCTCCTTAAAATATTTCCAGGCCAGATATTTTAATGTTCCATTATAAGGCTTGGTACTTCTGGTTCTTGTTATGAGAGTTTTGAATTATCACTGTGTTTCGAAAATGTCAAGAAGAAAAGGCTCAGGAGTACCCGAAATTTTCTTGTTTCCTGGATCAGGTCAGATGCTTCTAATACACGCAGAATTTGCCCCAGCGAGTCAAAATCAGCTCGCTTTCCGGATTCGCTCTCTTATCCTTTAAGGAGAAGAACCGTGCCAGCTCAGCCTCTAAACGGTTTTCTCAATCAACTGAACTGATCCTTTGAAAGGAGCGATTGCGTCTTTTGTAGGAACTCATTATCCAGTATCTTTTGATTAGTGCTAAATATACAGGAAAATTAGGAGAACTCCGGCAATATTTGACCTTGATATTTTGCTGTGATATAGCTTAAAAACAAATCAGATGTGCTTACGAGCTTTAAAATTTTACGAGCTTCAAATATTAAAAGAAGAACACTACAATTTGAAGAAACAGGAGGTGTAATGCTCTCTGATATTTCTATCGAACCTTTCCGCGGCGATATCGAAGGTCTTGAAAAAATGGCTTTTTCTTCGTGGCGCGACGAATATGGGATTGAATCCTTTCCTAATTTTTACCGGCCTGCATTTTTGAAGTACTTATTTGGACACATACAGGATGAAAGAGCTCTTATTGCGGCTTATCGTGGGGACGAGGTTGTTTCATTTTTAGCCAATTTGCCGCGGCACTTTAGTTTCAAAGGGAAAAAATACTATGCAGCCCTCAGCTGCATAATGGTTACAAGAAAAGAGCTGCTTCGACGAGGCCTTGGCCTGGCAATTATCCGTGAGGGCCTCAAGTTCAACAAAGAGTTAAAATATGATTTTACGTTATTCACACTTGAAGCAGGTCACAGGTCTTCGCTGATGATCAAGAAGCTTGAAGAATCAGGCAATCCGGTTAAATTCGTGAAACGGATGTATGTTGTTGCCAGGGTGCTTGACCTTGAACGTGCTTCTGTTTCTGAAGGCCTTAAGTCATGGGAAAAGGTGGCAATTAAGATTATTGGTGCACACCGGCACCCAAAAACCAATTCATCTGTATCTGTAAGGGAATACAGGCCGGAAGACATTGAAGCATGCCTGAACCTTCTCAATCAATACAAGGAGCATGTTGGTCTGGCAAGAGTATGGGAAAGGGATGAACTTGCCTGGGAACTGGATTATCCTGATGTTTCGAAAACCCTTGTTTATGAAAAATCGGGCAGGGTAGAGGGACTTATCAATTATATTCTGTATGAACATATTGGCAAGACCAAAGAACGGTGGGCATGGATAAACCATGTGGCTTATCCAACACTTTCAGGTCGGGAGCGGGTAGGTTTTATTAACGCTTTTCTTCATTATATTAAAGAATCTAACTGCATAGGGGCACTGGAGTTTACAAAGAAGTACTATCCGATGGCTCCTCTTTACAAGGCTCACTTTTTTCCTTATTTCAGGTCAGTAAAAATGGTCTCCTGGAGTTTCAACCCGGATGTTGTTATTGAAAACATCCCGGATGTCTATGAAGTTCAGATTTGAAAAATGAAAAAAGGTGCCTGGTACCTTTTTTGTATTATTTGTCAGCCAAGCTGAAAGCAGTCAAATATGTAAGCCGAGTAATCTTCTCAATTATGTTTGGACTGACTTTCTTCACAGTGTCGCTCGGTTGATGATAATCCTCTGTCATGGCTGCAAAAAAGAACACCCACGGGATCTTGTTCATTGCAAATGGTGCATGGTCGCTTCCACCGCTAGCAGTCTCTGATTTTCTTAAGTGAAGTGATAATCCGACAAACTGGTTGTTTTTCTTTAACGTGTCAGCTAATTCAGGGGAGTTTGCGTCCAGCGATAGGCTGATGAAGTTTTTAATATCTATCTTTTTCAATATCTCCTTGTCAATATCTGCTCCAAAAGCTCTTCCCATCCTCTCCAGGTTTTCCTTTGTTAACTCTCTGCTGATCATATCGAGATTAAGGCATGCAACTGTTTTTTCTAACGGAAAGACGGGATGGGTCACATAATATCTTGATCCAAAAAGGCCTTTTTCTTCTCCTGTCCACAGGGCAAAAAGGATTGAACGCTTTGGCTTGATCGGGTTTTTAGTGAAGGCTTCTGCAATCTCCATTACTCCCACAGACCCTGAACCATTATCATCGGCGCCGTTAAATATATAGTCTCCTCTCATGCCGAGATGGTCGAGGTGTGCTCCGATTACAATTATTTCGTCTTTTAGCTCTGGGTCAGATCCCTCGATATAGCCAAGTACATTGTGGCTGCTGACCAGCTTTGTCTTTGCTTTGTTTGAAATCGTAAAAGTTACACCATTAAGCTGCATGGAATGGGATTTGAGGGTTTTCTCGATTTTTCCCTTTAATGTATCGATATCCTGGCCCACATAGTCAAGTATATTATTGGCCATTTCACGAGAAATCCTTATTGTCGGAAGAGAATCCCACGGCATGGGCATTTTTTTGTCCTGGATCATTGAGAGCCTGCGGCGCGGGCCGGGAAAAATTGGCCGTTCGTCATTAATTTTTTGTGATAAAATAGCCCTTCTGGCTACGTCCGGATTTTTATTCGGGGAATTTTCGATGAGCATGATAGCTACTGCTCCCATCTTCTTGGCAAGCTCTGTTTTTGGAGAGGTCCTTCGCCGCATCTGCCTGGGGGGATTATATTTTTTATTTAATTCCCCCTTATTAAAAGGAGACTCCGGGTCATCTTTGCCTGGAGTTTCTGACAGCATCATGACTATTTTCCCATTAACATCTATGTCTTTGTATTCGTCAAACTTCAATGATTTCTCATAGATTCCGTATCCGACAAATACAACCGGTGCAGTAAAAGATTGCGTTTCACTTGCATTATAGGAATAGTCCATGTTGGGATAAAAAGTCTTACTCTTTTTTTGTGCGCCCTTCTGCCAGTCAACGTGTGCAATCCCCTCATTTCTGAGAATTTCCTTGAATGCGATCTCCTGGAAATAGCTCCGTTCGGGTTTTTTGGGCGTTTGTTGTTGTCCAAATGAGCGGCGCATAACAGGTCTGCTTAAGTCACCAGCAGGCTTGATATCCCAAAGAGAAAACATTGTTGCAACGTATTCTGCTGCAATATCATGTCCGAGAGAAGCGGTGTCTCTTCCCTGGAGATAATCTGAGGATATGAATTTTAAATAGGTAACCGCATCTTTTCCTGTAATGGAATCAAACCCGCACTTAATTTTTTCCGGGACAGGCTGAGTTTTTTCAACTATGGAGAAATTTTCCATCGGGTCTGGCTTTTTCTCCTCGCTTTTTTGCTGCACAGCCAGTAAGGAAAACGTAAAAAGACTCAAAACGAGCAGGGAAACAAGTGTTTTTTTCATAGATGACCTCCTAAATATATGAATATAAAAAATTAATGATTGTTGATATAGAATTCCATTTCTTAAAAATTGGAATATAGCACATTCCAGAAAAGATTACTAAGGATTAAAACTTGTTAGTTCTGAAAATCCCATAAAATATATATTTGAGATCGGAAGAGTTATAAACCCTATTCCTAAATGTTGACTTCTGGGATATCATTTGATTTATTTAAAGCAAGGAAGTTTTAATGGAAGTTACAAGACGCAATTTTATAAAAAATGTTGGATTAGGTTTAACTGGCCTTGGTTTAGGGACAGGCCATGTCGCCTGCTCTTCGCCGAAAGTAAGCAGTCATTCTGAAAAGCTGCTTAGTAAAGGCTCTGCCCATCCCAAGCCGGCAGCATACGACCGGCTTCCTCTTAGCTGGTATAAAAAGACAGTAAAACTCTTGAAAGACAGGATAGCTGAGAAAGGCGTAGAAGCCATACTCATTCAGGGCCGGTGGAACCTTGTATATTTTACCGGACTTTTTCACATCACAACAGAAAGGCCTTTTTATGCTTTGTTTCCTGTCGAAGAAGATGCGATCTACTGGTATCATCCAGGCCTGTCTTAAAATGAGAATGGTCAAAACCCCTGAAGAGATTGCAACCTTCAGCAGTGATGCCAGCAGAGCATGGCTGCGTTAGAATAAAGTGATGGTATCAACAAAAAGGAGGTAAGTATGAAGAAATTTAAATGGATTATTCCGCTGGCTGTCCTGCTGTTTTTTGTCTCTTGCAGCAAAGAGCCAGCCCAGGAAATTGAGCCAGAGCATATCACTGTGCAGCATATTCTAATCGCTTTTCAAGGTTCAATTCCTAAGGACGGCTTGACACGGACACTTTCGGAGGCAGAAATCCTGGCGCAAGAAATTTTCGAGCGGGCTAAAAAGGGCGAAGAATTCGACAGCCTTGTTAAAGAATACACTGACGATCAATATCCGGGCATATATAAAATGTCTAATATCGATATTCCTCCGGATGAAAGTAAAGGAGAATATTCACGTTCACGCATGGTAAAAGCTTTTGGCGATGTGAGCTTCAGCCTCAAGCTAAACGGCATCGGCCTTGCAGAGTACGATCCTGAAACCAGCAAATACGGCTGGCACATTATCAACAGAATCGAGTAGATCGCAGTAATCACTTTTCCTTGAGCCGTTTTCGGTAATTCATTGCTGTCAGAAATGTTATTTTTGCTTTTTTAATTTCAACCCATACACTTTTACAGGATCAGGATGAAAATATCCTTTTCCGTCCCACCAGCCTTTTACATAGGGAGGACTTGGGGAGATGGCCTCCTGTGTTGAATGTGTTTTCCCTGTTTCCAATTCGAGCCATCCCTGATCAATAGGTAAAATAAATTCTGGTTCGGGTTCTTGGCCTTGAATATCAGAGAGGGCTGTAAAATAGCTCCATCGGCCATTGTATCCTATTATTTTTCCTTCAACGTAATATCCGTGAGGCTTCCTAAAATTACCTTTTGCCCAAAAAATATAATCTTTTAACACTAAATATCCTTTAATTTGATCAGGTGGAGAAGGAAGATCGAAGATTTTTACTTTCTCTTCAGCACTCCAATGTTTTTGATGCCTTACTACTCTTTCCATCAATATATTGTTTTCCTTGGCTACAATGAATTTTATGTATTCGCTTTTATTTGAAAAATGAAGCCGTTGGTCAGGCGTAAATAAAAAAAAGTAGAACCAGATATGATTTTTTCCTTTAAGATGGGGATTTTGAGTATAACCACTTATCTTTCTTAAGGGATATCCATCTCCTAAGGGTTTACCCTCATTTTTTCCGATTTCAGTCTGCTGAGATTATCAATCATGTGTATTATAGCGAAAATTTGAAGGCGGTCATAGAGAAATTGAATAAGGAGAAGGGCAGGGAAGTATCAGCCGGCGGAACCGCCTCCGCCTCCGCCGCCGCCACCACCTCCGCCGGAAAATCCTCCACCGCCTCCAGAGGAATAGTGGGCGGCTGAAGTGCTGGCCTGATGTATGGAAGTGGACATGGATTCAATACTGTTGATCATACTCTGTATCCGGCCGGTATTGACGAAGAGTGCCCGGTTGTATCCGGCATACCACACCGGCGAAACAGCCCTCTCATCCTGGATTATTTTCGGCAGCATTTTCAGAATCTTTTTCGCATTTCCGAAAATAATAGCAAACACTAGATAATGTTCCCATAATTTATATGCTTCTGGTGGAGTATCCTTGAAACGGGAAAAATCATCCAGAAAATGTTCGAGTGCCTTCCATAACTCGTTTTCCTGCGCCCAGTGTTTATCCCGGCGTTTGATCTTAGGAATCAAGATTATCGCCAGTACCATAAGCACCGGATTTACAGTCAGGATTGCCAGGGGAAAGGACACAGACATGAAGATCTTTCTCATCCGGTTGCTGGCTGGTTCAATGAATTCGTGTTTTTCTGCCTCTTCCTTCACGGCTTTCTGCCATTTTCTGTACCATTTCTGGAATTCCTGTGGTTTCTTATGGAAATATTTTTTCAAGTCTTCGACTTCAAGTCGGTCGCCAGTTTGACCTGACTGGTCCGCGATATCTATAAAAATCTGCCTGAGAAACATCGTTTCATACGACAGCAACCCAGAGTCGGTCTGAAATTCCTTGCGGCAGATTATGGTCGTTTCATATTCCTGCTTGTGTCCGAACAGGGAACGTTTCTCTTCTAAATGGTCTTCAAGCTCCAGATAGCCGCGGCGAGCCAGGTCGAAAAGAGTCGCCGTAAACGAGCTGGGCGTGATATCACGGCCTTCACGCAGCAGCACTTCGACGAGTGCCGGTACTAATGTCGAAGGCAGTTCATGGTAATATTCCGGAATATCCGTAAACCGATAATCTTTTCCCACTCTTTTCCAGGACCAGTTGTAGAAAAACAGCCAGAGCAGCGACCCGACAACAAGCCATGCCAGCCAGACCGTAAGCATCATCATCATTCTTTTCTTATGCTTTTCCCTGGCTTTTTGAGCTTGTTCTGCCCGTTCAATGGTCTGCTGTACGAATCGGGCTTCCTCCTGCTTGATGGATTCTCGTGTATGCCGGTTAGAGGGAATCCCGCTGACCATTCCGGAGGGCCACACCACTCGGATCTCTACGTGCTGGCCGGAGTGCAGGTTTCTGGCAGTAAAACGGACTGTCTTGAGGTCAACGATTGTCACATATCCGGAAAGCGGCCCGTGCCCGTAAACCAGAAGGTCATCCCGCGACTGAACTTCTTCCGGAAGATGTACTTGTATCTTTACAGTGGATGTAGGTCTGTCCCACCCTGAACCTATGATCTGCCAGTAAAGCTCTGAGACCGAGGGATAGCTTATGATCCCGCCTCGGATGATGTAATGGATATGAAAAGTGCGCTTCTCATTACGGGCATGGAAAAACCATTTGGCTTCGAACTTCGAGCGGTTAGAGGAAGTCTCGATACGTAATTCATTTCCCTCTTCATCCAAGATACGGAAATCCTCAAGCGAAGCATTATAATGATACCCCTGCCGGTTTAATTGTAATGGTATCCAGAGAGATGCCCAGGAAAAACTGCCCTGGAAGTCATATGTCCGGTATTCATCCACTGTAAAAGAACCGTCTTTATGGACATCGATCTCGATTTGGACTTCGGGAAAGTAAAAAGTCTTACTGTCTGCCCTGGCCGGGGAGATGAAGGCTGCAGACAATACCAAAAAGCAAAGAAATGTAGTAACCGTTTTAAAAAAACGCTCTGTTTTCATTTTAATGGAAAATTTTACCATTTAAATTAGGAATGTTCAAGAAATGGCGATCCGAAATTGCTGTCTCTTGACATTATTAAATGTTCAGGACTAAGATTGCTGAAAAAAGTTGGAGAGGAAAGAATGCTAATAAGAAAAAAAATTACTGTCTTTATCCTGTTTTGCCTTTTTATTGGAATTCGGGTCTTCGGAGTAGAGGACGAGAGCCTCCTTCTAAAAATTGGAAATCCTAAACTAAAAAACAAGACAATGACCATTTTTCCAGGGAATATTTATTCGGCTCGCACCGGGGAAGTCATTTCTTTTTCGGAAATGATAGCCGAAATGAAAAGTAGTCGATTTATTTATGTGGGAGAAACGCATAATAGTCTTTCTATTCATGAGATTCAGTTTAAAGTCATAGAAGCCCTGTCTGGTAAGGGTAAACTGCCCTGTATCGGCATGGAAATGTTCCCTATTAACTTGCAGGACGTGCTGAATAAGTGGAGCCTTGGTATTCTGACGGGAGAGAAATTCATCCGGGAAATCCAGTGGTATATTACATGGAATTTCAATTTTGGATATTATGAACAGATATTTAATCTGGCTAAAAAAAGGAAAATTTCCATTTATGCTCTAAACATCCCAAGAAGTGTAATAAAAAAGATCCGGATGAAAGGATGGGATTCTCTTTCTGAAGAGGAGCAGAAATTATTGCCCAAGCCTGATCTTTCAAATAAAGAACACAGAGCTCTTATTCGCAAGATATTTGAAACTTCCGATATTCCACCCCAGATGAAAGGAAGATTTTTGGATATGGCTTTTGAAGGGCTTTATAGGGCGCAATCGGCATGGGATGAAGCCATGGCCTTCTATGTTTGTAAGGCCTGCCGGCTTGAGAATAAGCCTGTTGTAGTCCTGGTTGGTTCAGGCCATTTGCTTTATAATCTGGGAATCAACCGCCGGGTCTTTGAAAAAAACAGTCTGCCTTTTAGCACACTCATCTGTGTGTCTGTATCAAAGGAGAAAAAGAGTGTTCTGGTCTCTCGAAGCCTGGCCAATTTCGTCTGGGGAATTCCTGAAGAACAAAGGCCTGCTTTTCCATCTGTAGGCCTTAGTTTGAAGAATTTTAAAGGTCTGTCAAACATTGTTGTCTCTCAAAATCCCATGGGAGGTGCGGCTAAAAATGCCTCTTTTCTAAAGGGGGATGTTATCCTTTCTGTGGACGGAAAAGTTTTCAGTGATATAAACGAACTGCGTACATATTTAGCCCGTTTTCGCTGGGGAGAATCTGTTAGATTTCGAGTTTTGCGGAATGGAGAAGAAAAAGAATTAACATTAAAGTTAAGTAAATGAAATGTACCGGCAGCTTTTATGAATAACCCACGTCAAATGTTCCAGCGGTAAGAAAACTTAATAAGAAATATATTGTCTCCTGGGGCGGTAAACAAATCACCCAAGTCGCGGCTAAAATTAAAATCTCCTGGATGGGTATAATCTGCCCGGTTTTGAGTCCAGACAAGATAGAGCAGGGATCCCGGATGATATTCCCAGCGCAGAACTATTGTTCCTCGAAGGGATTTCATGTTGAAATCGGGATTGTAGAACGGAAAGTCTGCAGCAGGTCCAGGACCGTCAGGATCTACTGTATATGTTTCATCTGAGTAAGCGATCGTGGATTCATCTTCGCCAAATATATTGTAATCATAGGTTTTAGGTTCCGAGAGCTCCTTGAATTCGTCATATTTTCCTATGGCTAGGAAAGGCTGAAGATAGAGTTGAAGACTCATCTTGGGAGTAAAGATCCAGTTCAATCGGATCTCGCTAGAGAGGACTTTTTGATCAAGCCTGCCAAATACATAACGCGTGCCAAAAGTTGCGGTCATCATGTAATCATTGACGCTGGTTACCCAGTGGATTTTTGACTTCCGGTTATAATAGCTTGGGCCGAAAGAAAGACTGATATTGCTCCTTGGCTTCCAGTGAATGGAAACTTCACCGTCCCAACTTTGGCCTTCAGTTGGCCTTGAATAAAGGCTTGTGTCTGCAGATATAAAAATAGGTTTCCGGCTGTCGCTATCCATCCCAAGATTGATTTGATAGCCAGCCGGAATGAGTGCCAGAGGTCCACCTCTTGTTAAATCATTACTTATTGTTTTAGGATTGTAAGCGAACATCGTATTAAATCCCCAGTAATTCAATAATTGACCCTCGAAAAGAAATAAGCACCCATCCCAGGTTTTATTTCCGCCGAAGTCATAATTTCGGAAAACACCACCCGCGATATATACACTGCGGAATACTTTTCCCGGGTGAGGCCAATTATAACCGGATAAAAGATGGGCATTAATTATATCAGAACTTCCAAACTGAAATCCTGCGTCATTAGGGTCAAAACCCGGGGAGAGCAGACCGAATGCCGCATTAAAAATAAATCTTCCTTTTTGTTTGTTAATCACAAATCGTCCTCCCCATCCGCTCATAGAAGTTGCCTCTTCATTTACCTCAACGTGAGTCGCATCCGGCCTCTGAAAGTAGTGGATGGAAGATTGCTGCAGGTTCAGAATTTTATCCTGGCTGCCATCAACACGAGTGCTGCCAAGCCAGCCGTTAATTACCCAGGTTCTGTTTTTATCGAGGAATGTCCAGCCATCGATTGCGAAACTGAAAGCATTTTTATTGATAGTGCTTTCAAGGTTTTCATTATTAAGGTCTCTAACGACCGAAGTCGCCATAAAGCCAAGTCCCTGGGCGCCCTCGTTAAAATCTTTCTGGGTACGAAGTACTCCATAGTAAGAAAAAGGCTCTATTTCTTCCTGGAAGCGTTGACCTTCAGCATCAATTTCAGCATATTCCCGTGAGGTAAGGACATTGATAAAACCGAAATTCCAGCCGCTTCCTATTCTACCGGAAAGTTTAAATGCTCCTAGTATAGTGGATCTGTCGGGATAATCCACATATCCATTTCTAGAGACACATCCCTGAGGAGCACGTCCAATCCTGCGGCTGTAAAAAAAAGAGGGAGAACTCCAGTTTATATTGTTAACGTTGTTAACTCCTCCCCGTCCAAAAGCATCAAAGATGTTGGCCCCTTCGATAAAGAAAGGACGTTTTTCTTGGTAATATGTCTCGTATGCAGAAAGGTTAATCACAGCAGGATCGACTTCAACCTGGCCGAAGTCAGGATTGACAGTTGTATCCAGTGTCAGATTGCTCTTTAGCCCTATCTTCAAGTCGAATCCGGCATTACCCAAAAAATCCTTTCCGGTCTGGAAAGGATTGCCTGATTCTTCGGGACTGAACTGAGCCTCGCCTACAGAGTAGGGGAGGAATTCGATATGTCGTCTAGGGCTGATTCCTCTGATCCCTGTGAGTTTGGCAAAGCGGGAGACATAGCCGTTCTCCTCTTTCGGTACCCAGACAAAGCTGAGTTTCTCGTTTTTTCGCTTAATGACTCTCTTAAAATTCACTCCCCATACGTATTCTTCTTTCTTGGGAAAGCGCAGTTGATTATATGGTATCCTTATTTCGACTGTCCAACCTACATCATCGATATGGGTTTTTGACTCCCATACACCATCCCAGGTCGTATCATTCCATTCATCATTATATAAGGTCCAATCTACGATGGAACCGGCTGGATTCACGGCAAACTGGAAACCTGTCCTTCTGTCATAATACGGGTCCACGGCAAATATGAACCAGTCAGATTCAACAAAGTCATCCCGGCGCCCTAAACGGCTTGTGATTGATTCCGGATTAGAATCATAGAGTCGTGCTGCCACATAGATGGCTTCTTTGTCATAGGCTACCCAGACTTCAGTTTTCTCTGTGGGGGTTGCACCATCAATCGGGTCTGACTGGACAAAGTCGCTGTAACCCTTCGTTTTCCAGACTTTTTCCTCCAGAACACCGTCAACGTTAATGGTGCCATTGGTTTGAACGGCCTGAACGGTTTTTTGTGCTGATGGGTCGGGTGCCTTAGCAAATAGGAATAGGGGTATAAGACAGGAAATAATAAATAGAACTATTTTTTTCAACTTAAATCTCCTTGTGAATAATTAGGACTAACGAGCATGTCTTTCTTTTTATATTAATAATACGTAAGAATAAGCGAATTGGTTTACATTTATATACATATATACATTTAAAAAAACTTTTTTGTCAGCATACCTAAGAAAGTAAAACGCTTTAACAAGCACTTTGGTTGCCAAAAATCGGTACCAGGTACCCTTTTACTGAGGTAATATCGCCAAAAAAAATGGTACCAGGTACCATTTTGTTGATTTGCATTTCCCTATTCAAACGGTACCAGGTACCTTTTTGAGCTTCTTATTATTGATGTTGTATTGTCTGTACTGTAATATCTTAAACTGAAAGGATTTTCAAAGGAGGTTAAAGATGAAGATTAGAGTCGTTTTTTGTGTGATTGCGGCAGCGGCCTTTCTCCTAGTATTTGTGACTGGAATTAATTGTATGAACAAAGGGAAAAAAGGGGCGATTATTTATGCCTCACGCTACGGAAGCACAGCTCAAACTGCCGAATGGATTGCCGAAGGAATGGAGGGAATGGCTGAAGTAATGCCTGTCTCAGAAGCAGCTGATCTAAGCTCCTATGATTTTGTCATTTTAGGCTCTGGAATCTACGGAGGGCAGTTTCACAAGGACATGCGTGCTTTTCTCGAAGAGAAGAAAGAAGAGCTCAGCCAAAAAATAACAGCCATCTTTGTTGTTTGTGGCGCCTCTGGTTCTTATGCCCAGGGATATCTGGATATGTTTGCCGAAGAGAGCGGCACCACACCTTCCTTGATGAAGGCTTTTGGTGGCTGGCTCAAGAAGGAACTTCTGTCTTCTGAGGATTTCAAGATACTGGAGAGTTATTACAAGAGCATAAACAGTCCTTTTGAAAACTATGACCATACAGATAAGGCTAAAGCCCTCGAGTTTGGAAGGGAAATCAAAAACAAGCTTTCCGAGTGAATGTGTCCAATGTGGGCTTGCCCATCGCCCCATAATCATAATGTGGCAATGTGGGGTCAGACCGACTTAAGTTATTGATAATATAGAAATAAACCTGAATATTTGCTTGTTTTTCGCCCTTAAACCGCTCATTTCATAGCCGGGATCATCGTAAGGTTCATCACGGTAATCCATACTTAAGTTGATGTAGAAGGGGACATCGTATTTAATTCCTCAATGAGTATCATTAAAATCATAATTTTGCTTGTAAAATTTGCCAGTGAACTGGTTTTTGGCAAGTTTAAACCGAACGATTCAGTGTTCTTATGCATAGTAAGTAGTGAATGCCAATGATTGAAAGGAATAACAATGACACAAACGATGAAAACCTGTCAGTATTGCTGTGAAGAAATCAATGCCGATGCGGTAAAATGCCGCTTTTGTGGCAGCTGCATTAAGCCGGGCCGCACGCAAGAGGAATGGACCCGTGATTTACCAGGACGATGGTTTCTGGGGGTAGCGAGCGCCGTGGCTGCCAAAACCGAAATTTCCGTATATTTCTGGAGAGTCCTATTTGTGGTAACCACCCTTATTCATGGAATCGGAGCACTCTTATACTTATCACTCTGGGCGATAATCCCATTTCGTACCGGAGATGAGGCTTTATTGAAAAAAGGTGTAGAAAAAATCCAGGAAATCCTGGGAAAATGTGGAGTCAAAACATCCTGATGGTGGAGATTTTGCCCAGTCATACAAAGGGATTCTACAGAATGCGAGAAAAACGAATATGAATGTTATTATGTTTACAGCAAAAGATGTTTGGTTCCTTTTTCTCACTCATGCTAAACTAGAAACAGAGCAAATAAATACCGGAAAATTGATGCATACAAATAAGAGCTGCGAACAAGTAATTACTGGCCGGGTAAATGCCGACCGGCATAAAATCATCGACTCACTTATACGGGCATATTCCGACCGATTGTTCCGGATCATTTCCAGGATGGCTCATTCCCATACTGCGGCTGAAGATATCCTCCAGGATACTTGGGTACTTGTGATGCGTAAGCTCCATCTCTATGACCCGTCGAGGCCGATCTTTCCATGGTTGACCCGGATCGCCGTCAACTGCTGCCGTTCTTACTGGCGTCACGAACATTTGCGCAGTTTCTTTAAGCCAGCGGATATCTATGAAAAAACTAAAGGACTATTACATGGAAAGGAACAAGATGTGCCCTATGCTGTTGAGAACCGGCACCTCGCACTCGAGGTTCTGGAAAGATTATCGCTGCGGCTCCGCGAGGTTGTGGTCCTAAAGTTCTACAGCGGTCTGACATACGAAGAAATGGCAGAAGTATTAAAAACTCCGGTTGGAACAATAAAGAGCCGCCTCAATTACGCCATTAACAAAATGAGGGAGATTTTTGACGAGGGGAGGATAACATGAAAAACACACTCTGCAGCGAATTCCTGGAGTATTTGGATATACTCCCACAAGAAGGCCTTTCCGACGAGCTAAAGCAGCATCTGGACTCTTGTCCGGACTGCAGGCGGGAGTACGCTAGGATTGCACCCATGCTGGAATCACTTTTACAAGCACCTTCTCCTGCTAAATTAAGCGAAAAAAAATTAGAGCAGCTTACAGCGGCTGCCATTAGAGACGATATTCGGCGCAGTAATCGACGGTCAGGGTTTAGGGTCATGTTCAATGTTATCATTGCGCTCCCCATTGTTCTGGGTGTCAATTGGTTGTGGTTAACCATGGGATCATCGTTTCTGACGCGATTTATTTCCCCGGATGTAGCCAGGGTGTTTGTCATTACTTTTCTTATGGCTGCCACCTGTATCGCGGCCCTCGTATTCGGGCTAATTCCTATTTTATGGGGGTCTAATCGCCCTCATCTGTCTGACCTGGATTATCCCCGATCGGCAGTTTTTATGGATAATTAAGGCTAAGGAGTGTTTACAATGGACAATAATATGAAACAGTGTCCGTACTGCGCGGAATTGGTTAAAAAAGAGGCTGTCAAATGCCGTTACTGTGGTGCCTGGTTGGAAAAAGAACAGAGACGCTGGAAGCGTTCACGCGAAGGCAAAATGATTCTTGGGATATGTGCAGGATTGGCCAAACGTTTTGATGTCGATGTAACGTTGATCCGGCTGGCTTTTATTATTGCAGCTATGTGGGGCTGGGGGATACTGGTGTATCTCGTTCTGTGGCCGCTGATGCCATGGGAACCTCAATCCGGGAATCCGGAGGATTAAACCCGCCTCTCAAGTAATGGAATCCTTTCCAATCTAGATATAAGATAGAGGGTTGGCCTGACCCAAGTACCCAGAAATAGGCAGAATCTTTTAATGATTTTTCTCCGTATATAAAGTTATAAAGTTAACTATACTATTTCACGGCTACAGCAGCCATTTCGATCTTTGCGTTTCTTGCGAGCTTGACAACCTGTACTGTTGCCCTTGTCGGAGGGTCTTTCGGAAAATATTTCCTGAATACGTTGTTGAATTCTCCGAATTCGTCGAAATTAGTGATAAAAACCGTTGTCTGGACAACATTCGAAAGATTCATCCCGGCTTTTTTCAATAAAATTTCTATGTTCTTAATGATTCTTTCAGCCTGCTGTTCCATTGTCCCTTCTTCGAATTTGCCTGTCTGTGGGTTGGAAGCAAGCTGCCCCGAGATGTAGAGTGTGTCTTTAGCCAGTATGGCAGGGCTGAATGGGAGGTCGGCTTTCTTTTCAGTCATGTAAATTATTTTTTTTGTCTTTGTCTGGGGAAAAGACTTTGTAGAGAGAAATATTAAAATACATAAAGTGATAAGAACCAGTGATAGAACTTTTTTATTCATAATACCTCCTTATTGTTAGCATTTTTTAGTTTAACAAAAATAAGAATAAAAAAAAGGTACCAGGTACCTTTTTAGGAAAATCATGATGACACTTTCATTCGGGAAGTCACTTCTCTTTATAATCGACATTTTTTACCTTCCAGACAAACCGATCTTACTGTATCTGCTTTGTTGCAAAGGATTTGCGGTGAAATACCACAGCTTCATGTTTTACGCCTCGCATCTTCAGCAACCTCGACTCGTGAATAATCCAGGTAAAATTGACACAATATAATCTTTGTATTTGACCGCTATTTTTCACTATGATATAAGCAAAATAAAATATTTCTTGGTGACAAAAAATGCTTGTTAAATTGAAAAAGAAAATAAGGAGGGTTTTTTATGAAAAAAAAGATTTTTTATCTGTTTTTGATAGCATGTCTGGCATTTCCTGTTTATGCAAAGGAAGCACGGCTGATGCGGCAGCCGACAATAAGCAGTAATAGCGTTGCTTTCGTCTATGCCAATGATGTCTGGGTCGTGTCACGGGATGGTGGAAATGCTCGGAGGTTAACCACGCATAAAGGCTCTGAGTCCTATCCTGTATTTGCACCTGATGGAAAATACATTGCTTTCTCAGGCCAGTATGACGGCAACACAGATGTTTACATTGTGCCGACAGAGGGAGGGGAGCCAGAACGTCTAACATTTCATCCTATGCCTGATGTGGTTCGAGGATGGGCCCCTGACGGTAAGCATGTTCTTTTTGCATCCGGGCGTGATACTGTGCCAGTTTCTTTCAGCCGGCTCTGGACAATATCAATTAAAGGCGGTATGCCTGAACCTCTTCCGATGCCTATGGCATTCAAGGGGGTATATTCTCCTGACGCCAAGAGGATGGCATATGTCAGGGATTCGGAAGCATTTGCAACCTGGCGCCATTACAGGGGTGGAAGAACTACTGGAGTATGGTTGATCGATCTTTCTGATTACGACGTCGAAAAAGTGCCGCGCAAGAACAGCAATGATACTGATCCCATGTGGATCAATAACAAGGTCTTTTTTATTTCAGACCGAAATCACACCATGAATCTCTTCTCATATGATACAGACATAAAGGAAGTTAAACAGCTTACATTTCATGATGATTTCGATATAAAAAATGCAAGAGCAGACGCTGGATCCATAGTCTATGAACAGACCGGTTACCTCCATATTTTCGATCCTGATTCCGGAAAGTCTGTCCAGCTTCATGTAGAGATAAAAGGGGACCTTCCCGGAACAAGGCCTTACTTCGCGAAAGTATCAGATCTGATAAGAAGCGGAAATATTTCTCCCACCGGCGCAAGAGCTGTGTTTAGTGCACGCGGAGATATTTTTACTGTACCTGCAAAGAAGGGAGATTTCCGTAATCTGACATCGAGTCCTGGGGTAAATGACCGTTTCCCCACCTGGTCACCTGACGGAAATAAAATAGCATGGTTCTCTGATCAGAGTGGTGAGTATGAGCTCATGATAATCGACCAAAAAGGAATAGATCCTGTGCGCAGGATCTCTTTTGAGAACCCTTCGTTTTACTATGCTCCAGTATGGTCGCCGGATTCGAAGAAAATTCTTTTTTCTGACAAGCGCCTGAATCTCTGGTATCTCGATCTGGAGAACGGAAATCCAGTAAAAATCGACAAAGATTCTTATGACCATCCACAGCGATCGCTTGACCATGTCTGGGCTCCTGATTCGAACTGGGTTGCTTATTCCAAACGGCTTGACAATCATTTGCATGCCATATTTGTCTATTCTCTCAAAGAGGCTAAATCGTACCAGCTTACAGACGGTCTCTCGGATGCTCTCTCTCCTGCCTTTGACAGGGGAGGCAAGTACCTTTACTTTCTTGCCGGCACAGATTTTGCTCTCAACACAGGCTGGCTCGACATGACATCCTATGACCGGCCGTTCACGCGGGAAGTCTATTTGGTTGTGCTCAGCTCTGAAGAGTCATCACCTTTGCTGCCGGAGAGCGATGAGGAAGAGGTGAAAAAGAAAGAGGAGAAAACCGGCGAAAAAGACAGCGAAGAGGCCGCAAAAAAGGACAAAGAAAAGGATAAAAAAGTTAAGGTCCGTATCGATTTGAAAGAAATCGACCAGCGCATACTGGCTGTTGACATTCCTTTACGTAATTACAGCCAGCTCAATGCTGGGGCAGAGGGCATATTCTTTTACTGCGAGAGTATCCCCAATCAGCAGGGAGTATCACTTCATCGTTATGACCTAAAGAAAAGGGAGGCAAAGCCTTTCATGTCCGGAATCAGCGTCTATGAAATCTCGGCTAACGGTAAAAACCTGTTCTATATGGCACGCAGTGTATATGGAATCGTTGATTCCAGCGGAAAGGCCAAAGTAGGGGACGGAAAGCTTAAGACTTCAGAACTTCAGATGAGGGTGGATCCAGTCGCTGAATGGAAACAGATTTACCGCGAAGGCTGGCGCATTAACAGGGATTTCCTTTATGACGAGAATATGCACGGTGCAGATTGGGACGCCATGTACAAAAAGTACAAACCCCTCGTTGCTCATGTGGCTCATCGTTCCGATTTAAGTTACATCCTTGCAAATCTCATAGGGGAGTTGACAATCGGCCATTCTTGGGCAGGTGGCGGCGTCCTGCCAAAGGTAGAGACTGTTCCGGTAGGCCTTCTTGGTGTCGATTATAAGGTTGATAATGGATACTACAGGATTGCAAAAATATACACCGGCGAAAATTGGAATCCGAATCTGCGTGCCCCTTTGACTGCTCCTGGTCTAGAAGTCTCGGAAGGGGATTATTTACTTGAAGTAAATGGTTTAGAACTTAAGCCTCCTGTAAATATCTACAGAGCATTCGAAGGAACATCAGGTAAACAGATATCTTTGAGGGTTAACAGCAAGCCTTTAAAAGAGGGCTCAAGTCTTGTTAATGTTGTTCCAGTAGGAAACGAAAGAGCATTAAGAACTCGCGACTGGATAGAGGGAAATCGCCGTAAGGTCGACAAGATGTCCAACGGACGCCTTGCCTACGTATATCTTCCGAATACTTCATTTGCTGGCTATGTCAATTTTAACCGCTATTACTTCGCGCAGCAGGACAAGGAAGGAGCCGTAATTGATGAGAGATTCAATGGAGGAGGGTCTGTTGCAGACTATTTTGTTGATTTGATGTCCCGTCCATTGATGGCCTATTTCGCAACTAGAGATGGAAAAGAGGTCACAACACCGATAGCTCAGATCTTTGGGCCGAAGGTGATGATAATCAATGAATATGCAGGGTCGGGCGGAGATGCACTGCCGTATTTTTTCCGCTTCAGAAAAATCGGGCCGCTTGTGGGTAAGAGAACCTGGGGCGGGCTTGTAGGCCACCACGGAGGCGTTGATCTTATAGACGGCGGGTATATTTCCTCTCCCAACCTTGCAATGTACAATGTCGATGGAGAATGGGATGTCGAAAACGTCGGTGTTGCTCCTGATATAGAGGTGGAGATGACTCCAGCGAAGGTGATTAGAGGCGGAGATCCACAGTTGGAACATGCAGTTAAGGAAGCGCTGAAAATGCTTGAGAAAAACCCGGTGAAGTTAGCTCCGAGACCGGCACCGATCGACCGCGTTTCAAAGAAAAAGAAATAAGAAAAGGTACCTGGTACCTTTTGTGAAAAAAGCACCTGTTATATAAAAAGGTACCTGGTACCATTTTATTTATAGCCTAAAAATGGAACCGTCCCCCCCGATTCTATTGACCCTTTCTCTCTCTTGTGCTAATAACAATAAGAGTGAGGAAAGAATTCAGGGAAACTGAGATAAATTTATCCCTGTCTGGCAAAAAAATAAAATCATTTTATGAAAGGAGGAAAGGATGCATAACAAAATTTTTGCTCTCATCATCCTATTAGCCATTGTTTTTCTTCCTGCCTGTCAGAAGCAGGCTCAGCTGACCTATCCTGTTACCAATAAAGTCGATCAGGTTGATGATTATTTCGGCACAGAAGTCGCTGACCCTTACCGCTGGCTGGAGGATGAAAATTCCGAAGAAGTTGGACAATGGGTAGAAGAAGAGAATAAAGTGACTTTTTCTTATCTTGAAAATATTCCCTTCAGAGAGAAGATTCGACAGCGTATAACCGAGGTCTACAACTATCCTCGCTATTCTTCGCCTTTCAGGGCAGGCGAGTATTACTTCTTCTACAAAAACGACGGCCTCCAGAATCAATCCGTGATCTATATTCAAAAAGGGCTGGATGGAAAGCCTGAAGTATTCCTCGATCCCAACGAACTGGCTCCAGACGGTACGGTAAGAATCAATTTAGTAGGTTTTTCCAAAGACAACCGCTATGTGACTTATGCCCGTTCCGAAGCAGGCTCGGATTGGCAGGAACTCAGAACCATGGAAATCGAAACGAAAAAGGAATTAAGCGACTGCATCCAGTGGGTAAAATTCTCCGGTGCATCCTGGCGCGACAAAGGATTTTATTACAGCGGTTACGACAAGCCTGAAGAAGGTCAAGAGTTAACAGCCAGAAATAAATTCCAAAAGGTATTTTTCCACAAGCTAGGAGACCCTCAGGAGAAAGATGCACTCATCTACGAAGACAAAGAACATCCCCTTCGATATATTGGAGTTGGTCTGACAGAAGATAAAAAATACATGTTCCTATCCGTGTCCGAAGGAACAAGCGGCAATGAGCTCTTTTATAAGGATCTTTCAGTAAAGAACATGGAATTTCAAACCCTGATCAAGAGATTCGAATTCGACAGCTATGTCATAGAAGATATTGAAGATAAATTCCTGGTTTATACGAACATTGATGCGCCTAACTACAGAGTAATTCTTATGGACCCCAAAAACCCGGACAAAGCAAATTGGAAGTCAGTTATCCCCGAAAAGCCAGAAGTTTTGCGCAGTGCCAGTATTGTAGGCGGTTATCTCTTCTGCAGCTATTTGAAAGATGCCTATACAAGAATCTATCAGTATGATTTGGAAGGAAAGCCAGTAAGGGAGATTGAACTTCCGGCCCTTGGAACTGCCGGAGGATTTTACGGGAAGAAAGAAGATAAAATCACATTTTATACCTTCACTTCTTTCACTTTTCCGCCAACAATCTACAAATATGACGTTGCTAGTGGCAGTTCCGAAGTTTTTCATAAAGCTGAAGTTAAATTCAACCCAGAAGATTATGTAGCCAAGCAGGTCTTTTACTCAAGCAAGGATGGAACAAAAATCCCGATGTTTATCGTCCATAAGAAAGGATTGAAATTGGACGGTCATAATCCTTCCTACCTCTATGCATACGGTGGTTTCAATATCAGCATGCTTCCTTCTTTCAGCTCTACCAATATTGTCCTTCTGGAAAACGGATGCATTTATGCTCAACCCAGTCTGCGTGGTGGGGGAGAGTACGGCGAAGAATGGCACAAAGCAGGGATGCTGCTTAACAAACAGAATGTCTTCGACGATTTTATTGCCGCTGCAGAATATCTGATCCAGGAAAAATACACCTCAAAAGATAAACTGGCTATTGCCGGGGCATCGAATGGAGGTCTGTTGGTAGGTGCCTGCATGACACAACGGCCGGATTTATATAAAGTGGCTCTTCCGGCAGTAGGAGTCATGGACATGCTGCGTTACCACAAATTTACCGTTGGTTGGGGATGGGCTGTGGAATACGGATCGAGTGACAATGAGAAGGATTTCAAAAATCTCTACTCTTACTCACCGCTTCACAATATCAAAGAAGGTGTTTCTTACCCTGCTACTCTCGTAACCACTGCCGACCATGATGACCGCGTTGTCCCTGGCCATTCCTTTAAGTTCATTGCCACTTTACAAGAAGATCACATCGGCAAAATCCCTGTAATCATCAGAATTGAGACTCGATCCGGACACGGAGCCAGCAGCACAACCAAGAGAATCGATGCAACAGCCGATCAATATGCCTTCATGTTCTATAATACAGGAGTCAAAGTTAACTATTAAAAGGTATTAAAAGGTGTCGGGGCAGTGCTAATTTATATAAAATAAGTAAGATAGCCAGCAATTTGAAATTTGTGAATCATAAAGTTCTTACTTTCTTCTCTTCCCTTTTTTCTTGCCCAGGATTCCACCGCTTAAGAAAAGTCCGGCTCCAAGCACAAACCCAAAGTTGTACCATAATCCGCTGTTGTGAACTTCGTAAAATCGGACCTTATTTGTAAATATGGAGATAATAAAGGTTATAGGAGCAATAAGGCCATGCCACAAGCCCTTCCAAAATCCGGCAATTTTGCCCAATTTGTTTGGAGTCTTCTCGAGGTCATTGGGACCAGGAGTACAACTAAAAAAAGCAAGCATTAAAATTAAAAAAATCCCTAGAATGCTAATTATTCTCATTTTTTCTTCCCATTACTACAATATTCTTTTTTCCCCTAAAAATTATCCATTGAAAAATTTATAGCACAGAAAAAATTTAAAATCCAGTATTGAACTTGTTTAATATATTGTTTACCTGAAATATCCCGAAACCAGTAAGCAGGAAATAGAGGAGAATTCACCTTGGGGAACATCCGTAATTTCTATTGACACCGAATATATTTTTTGATAACATAAATTTTATTAAGATTGAAAAGACAAATTTATTTGGAAAGATAGACAGAAACTACAGAGGATCAGGGAAAATTTCAATAAAAAGAAGTTATTTTCCTCCATTAGTATAAGTTTATTTTTAAAAGGAAGTTAGAATGAAAATTTATGTAGGTAATTTATCACGGGATGTCACTGAAGAAGATCTGCGAAAGGAGTTTGAATCCTTCGGAGAAGTCGCCTCTGCCAAAATCATCACAGACAAGTTCACTGGTGATTCGAGGGGATTTGGATTTGTAGAGATGCGCAAAAATCCCGAAGCACAGTCCGCAATTTCCGGACTTGACGGCAAGGATTTGAAAGGCCGCGCTCTTAAGGTTAATGAAGCCCGCCCTCGTCGTGATGACAATCGGGGAGGAGGAGGAGGTTTCAACCGAGGTGGATATGGTGGGAGGGGACGCTTCTAATAAGAGTCACTCAGACATTTAAGATCCTAATCAAGTTTAGTATTAAAGCATATTTGAGGCGTGCCAATTAGTGTCTTCAAATATGTAAATGTCACTATTATTCCAATCAAAAGAAGGGGAAATTCTGCCTGATAAACACCTGATTTGTATTTGTGATCTAATATAACCTGATTAAGGAGGGTTAATTTATGATTAAGAATAGTGTGAGTTGCAAATGACTAAAAAGAAAGCTCCCAATATTTATAAAGAACAGAGAATCGGAGTCTTTGTCGATGTGCAGAATATGTACTATTCTGCAAAATATTTATATAACACAAAGGTCAATTTTAAAGCGATACTCAGAGAAGCAGTAAGGGATAGGAATCTTATACGAGCAATTGCCTACGTGATAAAAGCAGATGTGAAAGATGAAGTAAATTTTTTTGATGCACTTAAGAGTTTAGGCTATGAAGTCAAAGCAAAAGACATTCAAGTTTTTTACGGAGGGGCCAAAAAAGGTGATTGGGACATTGGAATAGCAATGGATGCGATTGAACTTGCTCCGAAGCTTGATGCGGTCGTTCTTGTTAGCGGAGATGGAGATTTTGTACCACTTGTCCAGCATCTGAGGCGTGCTATTGGCTGTTATGTCGAGGTTATTGCTTTCAAGAAATCAGGTTCCCAGAAACTGATTGAAGAAGCGGACAATTTCATTGATATAGACTTAAATCAGAAGAAGTTTTTATTTCCTGGTAGGAAATAAGTATTAAGGTATAAATATAAAAGGGTCGTTAAAGGGGGACGAGATAAAGAAGGAGATAAAGGGGTCGGGACATGCTAACTTATAGATATCAGGAAAGATAGCCCATAATAAGGGCTGACTTTTACCCAGGCTATTTTATTTTCCTTAAATACTTTAAATCTTCTATATCTTTAGGCCGATTTATCGTCTCTTTATTCTTAATTAACTCATCTAATCCAATAAAATAAATCGGTATGGTTTTTTTATATATTCTCAGCTTATCAGTAACTTTGTTCTTCCAAGCTTCTGAGAAAGAAACATTGTCAATAAGATTCATCAAATCAATCCGGTTAGGAGGCACGCCAAATTGAATTATTAAAGCAGGTTTTTTCAAATCTTCTATGGAATCAACACCTGGAATATCTCCCCGCCAAAATTCTTTTAAAGTATCATACAGTCTCTTAGTATTTTCAGGGAAAGATTCAAAAAAGAAATCAACATCTCCCGTTAATCTTGTATGTCCATAATAAATTACTGCTTCCCCGCCAACAATAAGGTATTTTACCTCATGTTTATCAAGAAGAAAAATAAAGTCTTTAATATCAGGCGAGAAATAGGAAGATTTCACTTGCTTTTATATACCTCTCTCACATCAGGAGGTTTTGAACCATATATACGCTTACGCAATGTAAAGGAGACGGCCTGCCTCTCTTCGGGGGACATTCGAATTTGCTGTAAAATATCCCACTCCTCTGCGTCTTCGAATGTTTTTGCTTTATGGACAATTGGTTTAATGTTCTTCATTTTGCTGGGCTTAGCTTAGTTTATTTTTCTTTTTTATTATTTTATCATTTTCTAGGGTCAAATTGCTAGATAATCGACAGCGAATATTAATATCTGGTCGGGAGTACTTTAAGAAAGGCGTCAAAGATAACTTCGGATTTGTAATTAGTGAATAATAACACCAGAAGAGAAAGTATAGTTAATGCTAGTCAGATCTGCTTAAATGTACATTTTTGCCACTAAAAGCATTGCTTTAAGGCCAATTTTAAGACCGTTTTTCAGTTTAACTTCTGAAAATTCAATAAGTTCGTGCGGCCAGACCCCATGATCGAAACCTCCTTTTCGGAAAATGGACTACATGACTGCTAATCGTTTATGTCTATTTTCGCGTTCCCTAATGTCTACTTTTGATGTTACGCAACATACGTCCTTAATTTTTATTGACACGGAATATATTTTTTGATAACATAAATTTTTTAAGATTGAAAAGACAAATTTATTTGGAAAGATAGACAGAAACTACAGAGGATCAGGGAAAATTTCAATAAAAAGAAGTTATTTTCCTCCATTAGTATAAGTTTATTTTTAAAAGGAAGTTAGAATGAAAATTTATGTAGGTAATTTATCACGGGATGTCACTGAAGAAGATCTGCGAAAGGAGTTTGAATCCTTCGGAGAAGTCGCCTCTGCCAAAATCATCACAGACAAGTTCACTGGTGATTCGAGGGGATTTGGATTTGTAGAGATGCGCAAAAATCCCGAAGCACAGTCCGCAATTTCCGGACTTGACGGCAAGGATTTGAAAGGCCGCGCTCTTAAGGTTAATGAAGCCCGCCCTCGTCGTGATGACAATCGGGGAGGAGGAGGAGGTTTCAACCGAGGTGGATATGGTGGGAGGGGACGCTTCTAATAAGAGTCACTCAGACATTTAAGATCCTAATCAAGTTTAGTATTAAAGCATATTTGAGGCGTGCCAATTAGTGTCTTCAAATATGTAAATGTCACTATTATTCCAATCAAAAGAAGGGGAAATTCTGCCTGATAAACACCTGATTTGTATTTGTGATCTAATATAACCTGATTAAGGAGGGTTAATTTATGATTAAGAATAGTGTGAGTTGCAAATGACTAAAAAGAAAGCTCCCAATATTTATAAAGAACAGAGAATCGGAGTCTTTGTCGATGTGCAGAATATGTACTATTCTGCAAAATATTTATATAACACAAAGGTCAATTTTAAAGCGATACTCAGAGAAGCAGTAAGGGATAGGAATCTTATACGAGCAATTGCCTACGTGATAAAAGCAGATGTGAAAGATGAAGTAAATTTTTTTGATGCACTTAAGAGTTTAGGCTATGAAGTCAAAGCAAAAGACATTCAAGTTTTTTACGGAGGGGCCAAAAAAGGTGATTGGGACATTGGAATAGCAATGGATGCGATTGAACTTGCTCCGAAGCTTGATGCGGTCGTTCTTGTTAGCGGAGATGGAGATTTTGTACCACTTGTCCAGCATCTGAGGCGTGCTATTGGCTGTTATGTCGAGGTTATTGCTTTCAAGAAATCAGGTTCCCAGAAACTGATTGAAGAAGCGGACAATTTCATTGATATAGACTTAAATCAGGAGAAGTTTTTATTTCCTGGTAGGAAATAAGTATTAAGGTAATATAAAGGGGTCGGGACATGCTAACTTATAGATATCAGGAAAGATAGCCCATAATAAGGGCTGATATTTGGCCTTATAAGCTCTTTTTTGCCGCACAAATAAGCACTTTAAGAAAAGCTCCAAAAATAGTAAAAGTAAAATATATCGATGCATCAATTTAGTCTTGTAAAAATGAAAGGAAGTTTTCTAGTTAGGCTGACTAAAAGCGGGCAAAGATTGTTGTGATTATAAAGACCGCGCAATAAACCGTAACTATAAGCATGAATGGAAGTTTCTGTCTGATGCTGAAATTCTTAAAAGCATCGCTTTTAAATAAAATAAGCCATGAAGTAATTAAAACTCCCACAAACACGATCAAAGCCATATAACTTAAGAAAGGAAACACAAAATTTGTGAAACTTTTATCAAGATAAATATCACCAGATGCAATCAGTTTAGCCGTTGAATAGCCTATGGGATCTTTTACGCTCAGTGAATAGTAGGGGATACGTGAAGAAATCTTAAACAGTGCCTTAAGTAAGTGCATGCAAGCTATAGTCGGAAGAAATATGATACTGAATTTTTTCGCACTCTCAAACAGTGAAAACCCTGCAGTTAACCTGGCCATCAAAGCAGGAATGAGAAAAATTATGGCAGGCAATAGCACAAATAGTATAACTGCATGAATGAAGTTTGCAATCTCTCCAGAAGCTCCCAGTACTCTGCTGATAGTGTCCGGCACAAATAAGAGTACTTTTTTTGATGCATCCCATTCTTCCGACATTTCCCATATTACCAGGCCGCTTGCAAAAAAGAGAAGGAAGAATTCCGCAGAGCTAATTTCTATTGACTTAAAAAAGTCTGCTAATGGCTTTCTTAAAGAAAACCGCAGGTTTCCATGAGGGCAGACTTTCAAACATTGTGTACAGAGCAAACATCGCCTGTTGTCCCGGATGGAAGCAGGATAAAGATTGCTTGTGCAGCTTCTATTGATCAGGGAATAGTATTTTTTTGGATCGATACATTCCTTAGTTTTGCATTTGGCACAGATGTACTTATCTTTTGTCCTCCATTCAAAAGGAGAACAAAGAGCATAAAGGCCAAGCAAATGGCCAACCGGGCAGACATAATTGCAAAAGGCTCTCTTTTCGTAAATCAATGCAAACAATACAGCGCTGCCAAAGAGGAAAATAAAGAAATAGGCCATTCTCCTGGGATAGCGGTGAGCCCAGAATGTACGGATAAATCCCAGAAGAGCAAGGGCATAAAATAATGTAACTACCCAGCCCGATTTAAAGAAAGAAGGGACTTTTCGTTTCAATCCAATTTTGCTCACCAGGGAATTGACGAGCTCCATAGGGCAGACCTGGCACCATATGCGTCCTAAGAGTACAGCACTGATAATAATAAGCGGCCACCACAGCGACCATACAAGGAGTGCGGCAAGATTTGTGTTTCTCAATGTGCCTGCCAGTTTGGCATCCACATCCGGTGCAATTAACCCGCTGTAGATGATTGCTGCAAAGCAAATCAACATGAATACCTGGGGAATCAAAGGGAAAAATCTTGATGTCAGCAGTAATCGCAGAGGCTTGATATTGAGAAGGTTATTCATATTCAAGGTCTAACCCTACACCTACTTCTTTGAGATTAACGACTTTGGATAAGGCAATCTTTGAATTTAAATCAGTACAATGACAAGCGTGCATCTGCTTTGGATTCAATTTTTTCATATATTCTAATGTTCCCTGTAATTGTTCTTTTGAAGGATCAAGCAAATGAAGACCGCCTATAATATCAATGACTCTCTCTTCCTTACAGAGCTTTTTTGCCTGTTCGACGATATTACAAATTCCTGCTTCAATATATAATGAGATACATGGTTCTGCTAAAAAATACATTTTTTTCTTATTATTTTTATTCATAAATTGCTTCTTTTAGAAATTTATTCTTGGTTATTATTATTAATTTCAAATACAATTTGTCAATTTAATTTCTGTTATTCTAATTCACTTCTTATTTGAAGAATTAACCACAGGTTCAACCTTCCTCGATGAAAAGAGGAAGCAGTTTTTGGCGAAGGGAAAAGGGGTCGGACCATACTAACTTATAGATATTAAGCAAGTTAGCCCGAAGAAAGGCCTTGTTTTTAGCCTTAGAAGCTCCTTTTTGCCTTCAAAAAAAGCACTTTAAGACGCAAACTACAAAAATAACATCTGATCTGCTTAAACGTACATTTTTGCCACCAAAACCATTGCTTTAAGGCCGATTTTGAGGCCGTTTTTCTGTTTAACTCCTGAAAATTCAATCAGTTCGTGTGGCCCGACCCCAAAGGATCCCAAAGGAATTATAAATTATTTTCTATCGTTCATAAATATATATATGATATTCTGGAACAGTAATAAGAAGGAATGCTAATGACCAGAGGATCTAAAATCGGGATGATTGTTGGCATATGTTGTGGTATTGTCGGCATTGCTGCTGGGATTATTTTCGGAGTAGCTCCACTGATTAGGTCCACTGCTCCCTTAGAACCGGCAAGAAGTACAATGGGCACTTCCGGCGGGTATGTTATCATTGCAACCGAAAAGGCAGACAATGATTATACTCAGGCGATTGCAATTGCAAAAGAGATACATCCTGAGGCGGATAAGATGGTATTTTCTCCAGCCAGCCTGGAGGTTGTGAAATCAAAACTTAAGAAGCTGCAGCCCCGCTATGCCTTATTATTTATGACTCCTGATGAGATTGATGCTAACTTTGTCTGGAAATGGCTGGAAATGGCTTCCGAAATTGATGACGACCCTTTTGTTGATTTTTATTACGGGTTTATTACCGGGAGAAATGCAAAAGCTGCAGCCGCTTTCATGGAAAGGATCAAGGATGCAGCCGAAGGAAAACTCAAACTTGCCGGTAAAATGATTGACAACCTTGGTTCTAACATGCAGGCCAAGGCCAGTGCTTTTTATCAGAACCGGGGCAGCTATATGATACCGGTCTTTTCCGAACGGTTCTCCCTTGAGACTATTTCCCACGGCAGGCGGGGTTTTACAAAAGAACGCCTCTCCAGCATGTATGGGGCCGGCATTGTCCACTGGGGAGGGCATGGCTATCCTGACCGCGTAGTTGACAGCCTGAACGGTCCATTTGTGCAAAAGCTCAAGCTTTCTCCATGCATTGCTTTTAATGGAGCCTGCTATACTGGAGTTACTTCAACCTGGTTTAGTATGATGGAAGGAAAGTTGAAGAAACAGAAAGTGGATGACAGTAAGTCTTTTTGCTTGGGGATCTTAACTAATAATGTAATTGCCTATCTTGCTGCCTTACATGCTGACCATGGCATCCCTGTTTATCAGGAAATGGAGTACATGGCAACTACTGGCGCTTCCCTGGGTGAGATTATTAAACACACCTATGATGGAGTGGTGCTTGGTAATGGCGGGAAGTTGCCTCATTTTGGAACTCTTACAGAGGGGATGATATTAAACTGGAGCCCGAAAGATATTATGTTAAATGGAACAGCGACTCGTGTGCTTTTTGGAGACCCTGCTTATGTACCGATTAAGGCATTTTCCAGCAAACCATTTGATATAAAAACTAGTATCAAAGATGGGGAACTGGAGATTGTTGCGACACTTGTAAATCCGGTTTTGAAATCTACATATACCGATACATATCATTCTGATGTGTCAATAACACAGCAGTTTAATGACCGTGCTCTTCTATTTTTTGGTTTACCAAATGGCTGGGATACAGTCAAAAAAGTGAGCATTTCTGATGTAACTGTGAATGACAAATCAATTAAGCATAAACTGGTTGGTTATGCTGTTGAGCGGGATGGAAAAGTATCCATGCTTCATATTCAGATTGATTTACCCAGCAGCGGTTACATGCAGTCGCCATTCCGGAAAAAGGGGGCCAGGATTAAACTCAGGGCAAAAAGATAAAAGGAAAAGGGGATCGGGTCATGCTAACTTATAGATATTAAGCAAGTTCACTCCCAAAATATGAGTTCAGTGCTTATTTTTTACGTATGGCTCCAACAGCGATTTTCATACGATGTAACCGTCCCCGGTTAGATGCAGTCCGTCATTGGAATAATCAGGGTTAAGCTTATTTCCTTCACAGGTAAAGGATGAATATACGTCAATATAGGTGATTTTGAATATTTCCGCCTGCTTCTTAAGTTTTTTATTGATTTCTTTATCCTCATCATTCTAGCTCCCTGAAAAATATTGTGCATTCTTGTCCGGAGTCAAAGCAGCGGTTTAATCTCATGCCACATCTGTTTTATTGAAACGGCCCGGACATTTTCAGCCAGTGCAAAAGTCCGCTCACCAGCGTGGATAACGTCCAATGAAGAAAGCTTCAAATCTGTGATGGCGCTTCGCATCGACCTCGTCAGCTTGGGAGAGCTGGTCCTTTTGATTTCGAATCCCAGGCGTGTCCTTGCCCTCACCACCAGTAAGTCGAGTTCAGCGCCGGCATGTGTTGCCCAGAAAAAACATTCCTCGTCTCTGGCCTTAAGGCGGCGCTTGAGCTGGTTGATGACGAAGCCTTCCCAGGAAGCTCCGATTTTAGGATGGCCTTCCAGGTCCTGCATAGTTCTTAAATTGAGAAGTCTATGAAGAAGACCGCTGTCCGCAATATAGACTTTGGGCGATTTGATCTGCCGCTTGAGAATATTCTCATGCCAGGGGAGAAGCTGATCCAAAACTCGGACACCTGTCATGAGATCCAGATAATTTCGCACTGTTGTATCTGCAACACCAAAAGCACGAGCAAATTCTGATGCATTCCATACCTGTCCATGATAGTGAGAAAGCATTGTCCAGAATCGGCGTAAAGTCCTCGAACTGATAGTGATCCCCAATTGGGGGATATCTCTTTCAAGAAAGGTTTGGATGAAAGCGCTCCGCCATTCCTCGCTGTCTGAATGGCTTCGGGCCAGGTAGGAGCGTGGAAATCCGCCTCTCAGCCAGAGCCGATTATAATTTTTGATTCCGATTTCATCAAGAGAGAATCCTTTTAATTCGCGATAGATGATCCTTCCGGCCAGGGTTTCAGAACTTTGCCGCAGCAAATGCGGGGAAGCGCTCCCCAAGATAAGAAAATGTGCAGGCCTTCCTGGTCGGTCGGCCAAAACCCTGAGGACAGAGAAAAGACCAGGATACCTCTGAATCTCATCAATCACGATGAGTCCTCTTAGGTTTTTCAGGGCAAGCATGGGGTCATCAAGTCGAGCCAGGTCTTCGTGATTTTCCAGATCGAAATATTCCCCTGGTGAATTCATTTGGGAGACCAATGTGCGGGCCAGGGTTGTTTTTCCCACCTGACGGGCACCTGTTATTCCAACCACCGGGTGGCGCCGGAGAAGATGTCGGAGAGTTGATATTTCGTCTTTTCTTTCAATCATAACTAGATATTACATTGAAATGTCTGTTATGTCAACAGAATTTTCAAGGTAACTGGTAGTATTTCTTTTGTGGCTCTTTTAATTAATTCGGCAGGAATTTTTACGGGCGTATATTTCTTTACAATTCTTTTGTAAATTTTTCCTTTTCGATTATATATTGTAAGATCATATCCTTTATCAGGGTGGCCGCAGACAATTTCATTTTTATTTGTTATTGCCCATTGTAAGCTCGATCTAAATGAGTTAAAACCATCTCGTCTATTATCATATCTTGGATATGAATAGTAAAAAGTGAGAGGATTTAATTGCATATCAAGTTTTTGTAATTCATAGCTGGGATTTTCAACTTCGTTAACCTTTACCAAGCTGACTATATTGCCCTCTGAGTCAAGAACCGGATGGACTTTGCTCTTAATTTCTTATTAAGCAAGTTCACTCCCAAAATATGAGTTCAGTGCTTATTTTTTATGTATGGCTCCAACAGCGATTTCCATACGATGTAACCGTCCCCGGTTAGATGCAGTCCGTCATTGGAATAATCAGGGTTAAGCTTATTTCCTTCACAGGTAAAGGATGAATATACGTCAATATAGGTGATTTTGAATATTTCCGCCTGCTTTTTCAGTTTTTTATTGATCGAAATGACGGCTTCAGTCATGTCAGTATGGTTTTTAAACATGCCGAAGTCACTGTTAACAGGAAGGAGGCTCTGGACATAGATCTCGGTCTCAGGGGAACTTTTCCGAATATTCTTAACGATCTTTCCGATATTGGAAACGACATAGTCGGCCGATTTCCCTGCAGCCAGGTCATTGATTCCGATCATAAGAAAAACTTTGGCCGGATGGGACCTGGTCACTTCATCTAATCGATCAAGGACGCCGTCAGTGACATCACCGCTTATGCCGCGGTTTTTGATCCGGATATCCTGGAACAGTTCGATCCAGCTGCCTCCATCCGTGATGCTGTCTCCCAGGAATATGATCTCGCCCTTGGTATCGGGCAGCTTCTCGAACAGGGTCTTCTTCTGGTAGTAGTAAGGATAATATTTCGTTTCCTTTTTTTTCTTTTCCTGGGCAAAGACACCGAATGCCAGGGCGATCACCAAGACAGGAATGAGATATTTTTTTACAGGCTGCATGTCGTGACCTCGATTTTTTAATACAAACATACTTTTCCACGGTAAAAATATTTTGTCAAGCAGAAACGGTAAGCTAAAAATCTCTTGCATTATGAACATATCCTCATAATGCAAGGTTATAATGTCCAGACCGCAGAAAGAAAGAAAAGTGTTTGAGCCCCTGAAAATCCAGAATGAGAAAAGGGGTCGGGCCATGCTAACTTATAGATATCATGAAAGATACCCCATAATAAGGGCTGATATTTTGCCTTAAAATCTCCTTTTTGGCCCCCAAAAAAGCACTTTAAGAAAAGCTCCAAAAATATCATCTGATCTGCTTAAACGTACATTTTTGCCACCAAAAGTATTGCTTTAAGGCAGATTTTGAGATCGTTTTTTAGTTTAACTCCTGAAGATTCAAACACTTTGTGCGGCCCGACCCCAAAATTACAAAATTACTATAAAACGTACTTATGAAGGAAAGCCGATCGGGTTGGAAAAATTTACGGAAAAAATAGCTGAGATGCTCGGGGTTATCATTAACAATAGGGCAAGGGGGAAGCCACGAAAGCATAAAGCAAAAGCATGAAAAATGGGATGTGTCCCTATTTATTTTTTAACTACTGCCGTCGATGGCGCTGGACTCTCCATTTGCAAGAAAACGTGACCCCATAATTTGGATTTGAGTAACTTCCACCTCCGCTAAGCTCATGTACCCCATCGCCCGCTTTCACATCATTCATTCCCGGTATGGCATTCGTGAAGTCCTGGAGCATTTTCGAACCACCAGTAAATATCAGATTAAAACCTATGAGTGGCAGATTCACCTCCTTGGCTTTCCCAGTTTTTGTGTCAAATACTATCCACATGGATTCAGGAAGATGCAGATCATCTATTTCGCCCTGGTGCGTCTCTTCCTTCGAGCCATCTGTTTTATCAATAACGGTAGCGCTGACATCACTGATCGAGTAGGACTTGACGTCATAGTTCTCATTAAAGGTCTCTTCATCTCCAATCGTGTCATGATATTGAAAAGTCACATTAAAAGTGAATTCCCAGGTAATGCTCACACTAGAATCTTCAGCATGACACTTAGCCGTCAAGGTAGCCTCAGCATCAGCATGAACCATTTTTATCGTCTTTTCAGCGATCTTATCTCTAAGCTCTGTCCTTGACATAGAAGAAAGATTTTCCGGAAGAATGTCACAGGAATTGTACACATAGATCGTATCATCCGCATTTCCGGGGTTATCTTCGGTATCCGGTGCTTTGTAGGTAAAAGTGATTGACCCCCCTTCTACTCGAAAGGCCTTGAACTTAGGGTCAGAATCCAGCTCTGTTCCCCCCATTATCTCCCCTTTCGAAGCATAGACAACAATCCGGTTAAATTCTCTGGACTTTCGCTCCTCTGGGTCGACGATATTGGAAAGCTTTACCTGGATTTCCTGTCCGGGAGAAACCTCTTCCTGCTCGACCTCAATCTCACAATGTTCCGGGATGCGTTCGTAATCGAAAATAATCTTATCGAGAGGTTGAAAATAGGCGGCAAACGAAGCAATAGAGTTCATCATAATATCTATACATGAGTTAGGAAAAGAGACGCAGGGCCAGGTGATACTTGCCTCTTTTACGACTGTGTTGTGAACACAGTCGATAAGTTTCATGTCCAGTCTTCCTACTGGACCTGAGAAAAGGACTCCTTTAAACTGATAATCAATGCATCCGCCTGGCCCAACAATAAGAACGGGACACTGATGCAGGGGACTTTCCACTTTGCTTGAGAATAAACTCACCCACATTGCCATTGCTAAATTGGCTTCCAAAGCGGAGCCAGAAATACCAACCGTGACAGGCGTGTGCAGCAGGTTTTTGCATTGATTTTGCGGGCCATAAGAAGAAATAGAATCAAAAATATGATTGATAGTAATTTTTTTTCCTGACACATAAAAGTTCAATCTTACTTTTTAGGGCTTTGCTTTTTTAGGTATAGAATTCGACTTTTTTTGAACTTACGATTTTCTCTCAATTCTATCAAATTTTCACCCTCTGAGCTGCTTCATTCACGATAATACCTGGAAAATACACATCCAGTCAATCAGAAATCCTCAGGAAAGAGAGAATTTCATAGAATTGGCCTGTATAAAACATATACTGAATAGACTTCTACCTTAATTGCTGATCAAGTAACTCCGACTTTCATTCATATTCTGATCTTTCCTCAGCTGCCATATTTAGCTGAGCTTTGGGAGGCGGTGGTCTTTCTGCCTTAAAGGTCAGGGTGAGGTGGTTGATTATCTTGTCTATGACCTGATGGCTAATCTTTGATCAGGTGGGACTCTTCCAATTTATTACAAGTGTTCCGTAGGTGCTGATGTAACTGTTTACCGACGCTATCACCCGCAATTGCTTATGACAGCATGTTATGGGCTGGTTTTATTTCAATTAGTTAGTTAAACATTTTCCTTCGGGTTTGCTCCATATTCATTTTCTCCAGCACTGCCATCAGTACACATAAGTACTAATAACCATATACTACCAATGATAGGAATTAGAGCGATAAAAAAGAACCAACCACTTTTCCCAATATCATGTAATCTTCTAACTGAAACTGCTAAACCAGGAATAAGAACAGCCAAATAGTATAAGCAATAGAATAAACCAAACCCAACATTTTCGAAAGCTGTACCTATAATATTATCTAGAATTATTGCAACAATGAGAAAAATTGTAGTGAACAACATATACATCCAATACTCTTTTCTTCTTGCTCTACCGCTAAATACAGCGTAATTTTTTAAAACTTTTAGATACCAATTCATAATATTATTCTCCTTTTTAAATTTTTCTTCATTAGGCTTCTCGGTAACGCCCCGTTTTTTTTAGAGTGGATTCTTATTTCCACTGTTTTTGTATAGCCTGCTTTCTGAGCATAATCTGATCCTATTCCCCAATTTACACGCAAGCACTAAAAACGTGGTCACCCAGAAGCTTAATTCACTCCGCCTGCTATTTTTTATACTGGATTAACCCTAATGTGTCTTTTTGTATCTCAATAGTTGTTTCCTCAATCTGCTTCGTGACCCAGCTATCGAGATTCAACTCCTTGGCTTTTTTTTGGAGAAAGGCGTGCTCATCTTTGGTGATTACTCCATCGACAAGTACACCCTCAACGAGGCGGGTATACTCCACAACATCTAAAGGGGCGCACTGGCGTTCAACCTTTTCAGCTTGCTCTACAGTCAGTCCTAGCTCTAGCCGCTTGTTGTACAGTAACTTCCTCTCGCGGATGTTTATAACGCCATCCAAGTAGGTTCCCACGCAAAGAATCCTGTACTCCTCTAGAGACCTCTGGGTCTCATCTGTTTCAGCACCTCCGCGTCGACTGACATGCGTCTCACAATAGGGACAAATTCGAAAATCTGGTGCTAAAACTCTATAGCAGGCCTCGCAAGTCACTTTCAGTGCAACTCCACATTCTGGACAGAATTTCCAATCGCCTTTTATAGGCTCTTTACAGTAAGGGCATTCTTCTAAAGAACGCGCTTCCTTGGGGATCGGGGCTATAGTGGAAGCCCTTCCTGCGAGCTCACAATCGTACAAGAAAACCTTTAGCCAATAAGCCATCTGCATGGCATCGCCTTCATCAAGAGTAGCCATGTCGCGGGAGTGTGTTGATGTGTTGTACCATTCCACAACTTGATCCCAGTTTATTTTTTTGGTTTTATGAAGATTGGAAGTCACCTTCTTCTGGAGTTCGCCTAAAACTTCCGGCTCATTTAACATATCAACTAATTGGGGTAGTCTAAAACTTTTTATAGAGGATTTGTCTTTCCCGATTCTTTTCTGGGCTGCCAGAATTGTGTCGCGAACTTTTTTATCCTTCAATGAATCGAGCAGATCCTGTAGTAGGTGTCTCAAGGCTCTCTCTAAGAGTGCTCCGCACTCCTTTATGCACAACCCCCACCGCTTCTTTTTAAGCAAACCTCCAACAGATTGAAGGCCTTTCTCATATTCATTCAATTCACGCTCTCCAACTGAGTCTTTAGCTGCAGAGATTTGCGCGGTTTCAGTACTGGGCTGCCTGACCTGTTTTCTCTCCTCAATGTCCGTTGAGGCTATGTCTCGTTTATCACCTTCGTGTTTTTCTATTAGGTGTTGCTTCACTGCATTTGTAAGTTCTTCAAAGTGTTTCTCTTTGGGTTCTGGGAAAGCATCCAACCAATTGGCTGCTTTAATGTAGTATTTAATGGAATCCGAAGGTTGCACATCCTCAATCCGGAATGGGATTATCTTTATTTGCTCATCAAGCGCGCTGTCCAGTTCTCTCATTATATGTTGAGAATTATTGGAAATTGCCGAGAATATGAAGACCATTAGAGGGCATTTCCTAATGGCACCCATGATTGCCTCAGCGTATCCCCTGCCGGGTAATATATCCCGCGGTGCTATCCAACACTTGATTCCGTTTGCTTCGAGCTTCTCTAACACCGCCTCCGCCACCGGTTTATCTTTGCTTGAATGGCTGATGAATACTACGGAGCTCATATCTTTACCTCCTCCAAGTATTGCAAATCTAAAATTTTATATAAGACGATAAATCTCAAACTTGGCCTTTGCTAGAAGCCTCGGTATCTCCCGCACGGCTTGTCTGTCATATTCCTTGATTTCTTCTGACAATTCTTTCCAATCCACTAGATAAGGGCTTGTCTTCTTTTCAGGATTGCGCGGCCCAAGGCTCCATTCTTGCAGAAATCGTTCAGCAACAAAACGATCATGCTCCATCTCTGCCATGATTTCAATTTCTTCATCTTTAAATTTTATGAGTTTTGGTCTTCTTCCTACCGCCGGCGCAAAATCACAACCAATAGCTTTGAGCTTCACAGGGATATGGTCAGCTTGCCGACGATTCGATTCTTTGAGATCTTCCAAGAGATTTTCCCATGGGGCCATTGCCGGATCATCTTTAGGCTTTTTGTCTTTCTGATTTTTGAGGTATTTTTCATAAATAATCTTAGCCAGGATTTCTCGAGCACTTCCAAGAAGTACATCACGCACAACCAATCGAGAGAACACATCTGTATCGACATGCAGCTCAAGCTGTTCTGGTGAAGGAAGGGCAGCCTGCTCAAAACTCGTACGTCCTGCCAGCATACTCATCTCAATGATGGCCAACATAGAGCGTACACCGTGTTTGTATTCCGGAACTTTGATCATAGCCCTCAAAACACCCAAATCGATCTGACATTTTTTACTGCTGTAGATTAAATGCTTTGCATTTTTTTCCAGTAGAAATCGCAGAAACAAGGCTCGACGGATTAAATAAAGCCTATCGTCTTCACTTACCGGATTAGGACCCTTTATGTCCACATAACCTCGCAATCGACTGACAAAGTCAGGTCCTTTGGCCAATTTGAATTCCTGATCAGCAGGCATATCTTGATTTTCATGGTTTAGGACTTCTTCTTCTTCGTTATTGCTTCTCATCTTGGGACGCCATCGTGTCCTGCAAAACTCAGCAAAAGTGCTACAGGTGCCTCCAGCAAAGACAAAAATTGCTCTTCCAATGGGATGGGTAGCTTGGCCATCTCTAAACTGGCCATCTTGCATAGGTGCCAGAAAGTACTTCAGCCATCCAAGGATGCCATGAAATTCAGAATCAAATTCATCAAAGAAAACGATTGGAATCTTCCCGCTGAGGGCAACATCGCGCACCTTATGAAAGGCGGCAACCAACTCTTCTGTTGAATTAAACTGGGAGAGGTTAAATTCGAGTTTTTGCAATTTTCCAGGTGCAACCGCCTCCGCAACTTCTGTGACACCGAAAGACTTGCCCGAGCCTGGTGAGCCGAAGACTGCGATAGAGAGAGGACGATTGATATTCGGAGCAGCTAAATATTCGCGGATTAGATTTTTTATACTGCGGAAGCTTTCAATTTCATAACGGTCAAAAGTCCTGAGATTGTGAAACTGGCCGACTGGAACGCGTTCCAATACAGGATCTCTACCATAGATGACATAATCATAGGCTACATCCTCAAGTCCGGTCTGTGTTGAGTCGTCGAGAATACACCAGAATTCAGGGTCGGCGGGTTCTGTAGCTATCGGATTGGGAACGATGATGTCAGCGATAGGGGATTCACTTCCTTCCCGAAGTTTAAAGATATCAGAGTCGGGATAGTCAAGTTTTGCCGGGTCTCCGCCGAAACCAAGCTGCCATAAACGCCGCGCACTTATGATGCCCTGACGAACTCCCTCTTCTACACCTTTAAAACCTTGACGTGAAATTTGTGAGGCGAGAGCGGCGACAAAGGCAGAACCAATACCGATCATGTTGCCTGGATAAATCTCGCCAAAACCATCTTCCCCAATTTTTGGATCGAAGAACAGGCGAGATTCGACTACACCACTGCGGCGAGTATAAAGAATAGCTCCTTCGAGACCGAAGCGCACTATTAAATAAGCGCAATTGTTCAAAGCTAGAAGACCAGGATTGCAGGCCATTTGCCAGACAAATTCTTTGGCTGTGCGTTCCCAAGAAAGACGGCGACTTATCTTTACACCTTCTTGTCGTAGATCATCAGCGCTAATAACAACAATCATTCTCTCGGCGTGGTTCTTTTGGACTTTTTCCCAGAGAGGTCCTTTGGCAATGGGGGAGCTCATCTTGATTAGAACAATAGGTTGATTTCCTTTTTTTAAGGCAGCGGGCCAAACGGTTGGAGCCTCGCGGAATCCATTACCAGCATCGTCAAGCACCACCATAGTTGCTTTAGGTTTGTCATCTTTCACTGATAAAAAAAAGGGCTTTCCTTTCTCAGGACCAGCAAAACCTCTGTATTGTTTCACTCGGTAAACAGTGTTTTTCTTATCTTCTTTCAAAGTTGAGTAAGGGAATTTATCTAAGCTGACAAAAGAATATAAAATTTTTTCTGGAGGGGCTGCTTCCATTTTCTTGAGCTCTGGAGAAAGTACCTTTGTATCTGTAGCAGAGCGCAAGAAATTTGCTAGGAGTAGAGCCCTGCCAGGTTTAGTGAAATTCAACATTCTAGGATATTTCTGCCAGTTGTATGTGTTATTTAATCCGTTATTTTTTGATTGAGAATGGCAGGTCAAAACTTCATACCGATCAATAGACACATCTCCAGCAACAACGATTTCTTTTAAACTGGCTTCCATTATGTTTTGTTTGGCCATTTTTCTCTCCTGAATATTTTGGCGGGGTGACGACACTTCTTAGCCATGGATTTCTGAATTAGGTTATTATCCTAAAAATAATTTCTGTTAATAACTATACTAATAAATTTTGGGCAAATCAACTTCATAATACCCAAATAATCGGATAAATCTTGCTGATGAGGCAATTTATTTAAATAAAGGCCTCTACTACCCCATAAGGAAAAAAGGGGGTCGGGCCATGCTAACTTATAGATATTATGAAAGATACCATATAATAAGGGCTGATATTTTGCCTTAAAAGCTCCTTTTTGGCCCCCAAAAAAGCACTTTAAGAAAAGCTACAAAAATAATATCGGATGATCTGCTTAAACGTACATTTTTGCCATCAAAACCATTGTTTGGTTCATCACGATAATCCGAACTTTTTAGTATGTAGGTTGTATATTTTTAGCATAAGGTTATATCGTATGAATTGGAGTTATACAATAATTAAAGCAACAAGACATATGTCTCTTAAAATAGACGACTGGAACGGCTTCAACAAGGGTAGTGTATTGGCATGTTATTTGCTCTTTAGGTATAATTAAAAACAGTGAATCAGCAGGATAGGATCATTTCCATCAACGATTCGTATGATTAAGAGAAGAATATATCAATGGAAGTGTCAAGGAATTTCGGAATAAATAGGGGGATTTCAATGAAAAAAGAGAAAATTCTTGAATATGTTTTTTCATTCAGGGCATGGCTGGTTTTAACGCTTCTGTGTGGATTTCTTTCAATCAATGCTTTTGGTTTGAAGACTACCGGTTTAAAGACAACTCAGCAGAAACATGAGGTCACGGTCAGGCTTGTTCTAGTGGATGTTATCGCCACCGACAAAGACGGAAATATTGTCACCGACCTCACCAAACATGATTTTGAAATTTATGAGGATGGGAAACCCGTCCCCATCAATTCCCTGGATTTGGTGAACTTTCGGCTCGAAGATGTAAAGCCGGCTCCCGATCGAGGATACATCAAACGGAAGAGTAAATTCATTGTTGTGTTTGATTCCATAAACACGATCCGGAGAATGCTCAACCGGAATAAAAGCAGGATTCTGGATAAACTGAATAATCTGATCCGTTCCGGTGGAGAAGTCATGGTGCTGGAGCTGAGTGAGAAGGGCGGGGTCAACTTCCTTCAGCCTTTCACTTCCGATGACGACCTCATTGCCCAAGCGGTCGACAGAGCCTCGGGAAGCATCTGGGTTGAGACCGAGACCGATCATTTAGGAGCCCCTAAAATCTTCCAACGACAGGTAGAGGGAGGCGAAAGGCAGGAAGTGAAAGACCAAGTCGCCCCTAAAACCGGAACAGGTGCTGTCCTTTCCTCAATGGAGATTTATCAGTATAGGACTCGCCTTCGTTTCGAAAAATCACTCTCCGGCATGCTCTCCGTGATGAGCATGATCAAGGACTATCCGGGAAGAAAATCCGTTCTTTTGGTCTCAGGTGGCTTCCCCACACTCACACTGGAAAAATTTCATGGACCAACGGGAATCACATCCAAGCTGGCCGATACGGATCTAATGGCGGGGAAGATCTCGGATCCATTCAAGATCCTGCAGAAGGACGGGCGCCGCTACGAAGATGATATATTCAGAGATCTCCTGAACTTCGCTAACAGCCATAACATCACGTTCTACACCGTAGATCCCGATAGCTATCTGCGACATGTTTTCCCCGACATATCGCTGGATAATTACTTCGGTATCCCGGACCTTGCAAAGATTAAACAGAATGAACTGTTTAACCTGAAATACATGGCTTTGAAGACCGGAGGTCAGGCACTGCAGGGAGCTAAAAAATTCGACAACTTTACCAGGTATGTGAATAGGGATCTTCAGGCCTACTATGTGTTGACTTACTACCCCAAGCGAGACGAGGCGGATGGAGACTATCATAAAATCGAAGTCAAGGTGAAGCATCCAGATGTGAAGATTCAGTTTCGGAAGGGATATCATGACTATAAGGCTGAGCAGGCCGAATCCCTTCTCTTCGCTTCGGCTTCCATGAATCCCGATCTCTTCAAGGAGATCAACTTCCAGGCCAAGGCCGTCCCCTTTGTCACTAACAAGAACAAGTTCATCCTCTGGTTCACTATGGCTCTCCCTGTTCGGGATGTGGTGCTCAGTCCGGATCCAAGCAAGAAATTCAAGGTGTTGAAGGTCAATTTCTGGTTGGATGACAAGGAGGATGTCAGCGCGTTTAATGCACAGATGAACATCCCTGTGCCCCTTACGCCCCAATTTCGCGAGAGGCTGAAGCGGGCAAGATTTTACGGGCACAGCACCAGCTCCCAGGAGCTTAAGCTGAATAAGCCTGAGTACAGACTTGTTTATGCTCTGTATGATGAGGAGAGCGGACGGGTCGGAACGGTCATCCAGCACCTATGCCCTCCCTCCGTTGAGACTCTACGGTCCGGCATGCTGGCCAACGCGGTTTTTGGCCGGTTGAGAGAGGTGAAAGATCCGGGGGCGTCATTTAAGATCTCTCCAGAAGATGGGACACTGGGTATCGGGAAGTTCAAGTTTTACCCGATGGGGGCCAATCAGTTCGGCCGTACGGAAAAGGTTTCTCTGTTCGTTCAGGTTATGTGGCCGAATAAGAAGGCTGATTTTTCACCCGAATTACAGATCATGCAGCCCGGACAAGAATTGAGTCCGGTTCCATACACGATTGAAAAGGTGTCATGGAACCGGCGGATCGGAGTTTTGAATGCCGTTTTGAACTTGGATTTCAGCCGCTATGGCCGGGGTGATCGCACGCTGAAATTTGTAGTAGGGGGTGAGGTCACCAATATCCCGATCCGATTACTCTAAGCCGGTTTCACATTTTGCTGCGACCATCCTGTCGAATCCACGTCAGGTCCGGGATATCAGGATCCGTTTGGTTTCCCGCGCAATCCTTTTTTCCTCGTTGGTCGGAATCACGAGAATTTTGACCCTGTAACAGGAAACGCTGATGTCGAGGTTCATTTTGCTGCGCTCTTCGTTTTTCTCCGCATCCAGCTGTCTTGAAAAGGGAGTCGGGCCATGCTAACTTATAGATATCATGAAAGATACCCCATAATAAGGGCTGATATTTTGCCTTTGACAAAATAAGGAATCCGATAGATGATTTTTTTGAATGATAAAGATATAATCTATATAGTAGGAAATAAACACAATTGTGTTTATACCGCCAAATAGGGTGGATATATACAATTGTTTATACAAAAACGTTTGTGGTAAGCTATTAATAAATCAGATATGGAGAAACAATTGAAAATAATAAACAACAAACCTTTATTGAATAAGATTAAAATTATCTTGATAATTCTCTTATTCTTACAAATTTCTTGTCAACCTCTGTCCAGAGAAGCTCAAATTACAAAATTTGACAGTTTTAGATTTCTAGAACAAGACATAACTCAAATTCAAATGGGATATAAAGACGGTACTCATACCATCAAAGAGGTTGTTCAAGCGTATTTGGACAGAATTGAGGAGATTGATAAAAACGGGCCCACGCTTAACTCCATTATTCAAGTAAATCCTGATGTTATTCAAATTGCAGAAGAGTTGGATATAGAGATGAGCGAGGGGGAAATAAGAGGCCCTCTTCATGGCATCCCTGTAGTATTAAAAGACAATATTGACACCCATGATAAAATGGCAACCACTGCAGGCTCCAGAGCATTAATGAATTCTTACCCGTTGAAGGATAGCTATGTTGCCAAACAACTAAAAGATGCCGGAGCGATTATCATTGGGAAAGCCAATTTAAGTGAGTGGGCGAATTTTCGAGGTCAATTATCTACAAGTGGCTGGAGTGGTGTAGGTGGCCAAACCAAAAATCCGTATGTTTTGAGTCGTAACCCTTGTGGATCAAGTTCGGGTTCAGCCGTAGCTGTATCCGCTAATCTTACAATGCTTGCGATAGGTACTGAAACCGATGGTT
>Ga0268277_1000032_pt1 | contig 120161 bp, 93 predicted proteins | sample saktaG_5_FD_190132 | JGI IMG/M metagenome (GOLD analysis project Ga0268277, IMG submission 190132) | Saline water microbial communities from Sakinaw Lake, British Columbia, Canada - sak_2010_1_5_50m | ecosystem: Environmental > Aquatic > Non-marine Saline and Alkaline > Saline ... | reverse complement strand
GACCCTCTTAAGAGAGCTGCTGAGGTTGAATCGATTGTCATGCAGGGGGATAAAAGGCTGTATTACAGGTTCAGGCCTGCTCCTTATTACGGGGGGATAGCCACGGCGGATGCTGTAGGGTGCTCTTTTCTCTGTGCTTACTGCTGGAATTATAACAGGAACCTGAATCCTGCACGCTTCGGGGACTTTTACACACCTCAGCAGGTTTCCTCGAAACTTCTTAACATCGCCCGCAGAAAATCTTTTAAGATGTTTCGGATAAGTGGTGCCGAGCCAATATTGGGGGAAAATTCATTTAACCACCTTATCGATGTAATTGATATAATCTTCCAGAACAAACCCCATTCAGTATTCATCCTTGAGACAAATGGATTTATTCTCGGCTGCCGGACGGACCTTATAGAGAAGCTTAAATTTAAAAATCTAAGGATCCGTATTTGTCTGAAGGGAGTAGACGAGGAATCTTTTGAGCTTATCACCGGGGCACGAAAGGATTTTTTCGCATATCCCTTCAAAGCCCTTAAGGAGCTGGAGATACTGGGGATAAATACATGGCCTGCCCTGATGAGGGACCTTTTTTCTCATGATCAAATACTACTTAAATTAGAAAAACTCCTTGAAGACTATAAAATCAATGCCCAGCTCGAGCTTGAATCCTTGGAAGCTTATCCTTTTGTGCTTGAGAACATGAAAAGAAGAAAACTTAAAATTTTTCCTTTTCCAACATGTCTTTGATCAAAGCTACAAACTCCATTGCCCTATTAAACAGATTACGAGCTTCGGTCTTGGTTATTAAACCCGCAATGTCATAAATGACCTGATTTCGTTTATTCCTCATTCGGTCGAAATAAGTAATCAAATTTTCATACTCCTTGCCCATTGCCAGAATCATAAATGAAAATGTGTTCTTGTGGCTTTGGGCACTTGTTGGGCGATAGCCTTGCGAGAACATATAGGCTCGCGAGGCCTGCAGCACAGCATTGTAAGCTACGGCGAATCCCCAGTCCCAATCTTCTGCCATGATCTTTCTTGCCGTCTTTAAATCTCGCTTGGCTAGTTCGAATGCATGAGTGATTTCGGCCCTAGACACATTCTCCTTGCGAATGCGGCCCGCCTTCAGTAAGTCCTCATACATTGTCGATGTTCCCCACAATGAATATGATTTTACTATTCAATACTCTATCTAAAAAACCTCCTTTTTCCTCGCGCCGGTTCTTGAACTCCCGCTGGTCAAGTAGTGTGTAATTCACAGCTCGATCCAAGTGTATTTCTGCTTGAGTAATAACACGGTGCAAGGTTAGTTCATCAACGTTTCCTGCGATTAGAAGATCCACATCGCTACTTGCTCCTGCTGTTTCGTTGGCCTGGCTGCCATAGATAAAGGCTATTTCGATCTGATCCGCTATAGGGGCGAGGGCTTTACGCAGCACATCGGCCAGGCCGGCCGTTTTTGTAATCAGACTCCGCAATTCGTTAAAAATTGGGCAATCATGCTTCACTTGATAATCCACTTGGCGACCATGCGCGATTCTCGTGATAATTCCAGCTTCAGTCAGACGCTTAAGTTCACGTTGGACAGCCCCTTGTCCCACTCCGGTCATTCTGGCTATCTGTCGGAGATAAAACGATTCATCGGGGTGGGAAAAGAACAATGCCAAGACTTCACGGCGGACCTTGCCAAATAAGGCGGAAGAAAGATTTTCATGTTCTATCGTACCCATATCGAGTTCTATCGTACCCTTTATGGGTTCATTTGTCAAGCCTGGATACCGAAATATCGCCGCCGTATCCTGCTTCAAGCATTGAAACGTAATTAAAGTTGGACTATTATAAGGCTAGCCTACTCTAAATGAAAAATAAAGAATTAGCCGTTATTTTTTCCAGGATTGGTGACGCCTTGGAAATTAAGGGAGAGACAGGATTCAAGGTTATCGCTTACCGAAAAGCTGCCTGTATTCTCGAGGATCTAACCGAGAATATTGAAGATCTCAAAAGAGTTATTGAAAATGGGTCGCTCGCACGATTATCCGACCCTGGGGAAAAAAGGTGGAGAACATCAAAAAAGGCATTAAAATCTATGAAAATGTTAGGAGAGAGACATGTTTGATCTAGGGAAGGCGATTCAACAGTGGAAGAAAGCTTTATGGAAAAATGAGGCCCTAAAACAAACACCCGCAAACGGACAGGTCAACCGCAGTGGCAAATCCCCTCTCATTATGCCCGATCTGTTCTGGAACACCATCAAAATAGCCTTAAGAAGGATTAGAAGACAAAAAGGATACTCATTTATCAATATTGCCGGCCTTTCCATAGGCTTAGCCTGCTGCATCTTCATTCTTCTGTGGGTGCAGCATGAATTGAGCTATGACAGATTCCATGAAAATGCAGACCGTATATTCAGGGTACTGCGCGTATGGCCCGAAAATAACGAATATGGCCCTGAGGGGCCCGGCCCCCTGGGTCCTGCCTTAAAGGCCGATTATCCGGAGATTATCAATGTCGCTCGACTCTTCAACCCTCCCGTGCGGCCCCTCAAACATGAGGATACTGTTTTTCATATCAATGCACTCGGAGTCGACTCATCATTCCTGGAAATTTTTTCATTTCCATTCGTACGAGGGGATGAAGAGAAGTCTCTTGAAGATCCAAAATTTATCCTTCTCACCGAAGAAACGGCTGAAAAATACTTTGGTGACGAAGATCCCATTGGCAAAATTGTGATGTATGAATGGTGGAGTAGATGGCTCGAATTTCATGTCACTGGGATTATTGAAAACGTCCCCGCGAATTCCCATCTTCAGTTTGATGCGCTCATTCCCTTTGATTTCGTGACGGCTTCCGGAATGGCCATCGATAGATGGGATGCCGTCGCCTATCATGCCTATGTTCAACTGGAGAAGTTGACAGATTGGAAAGCTCTAGACACAAAAATTTCCGGCGTATTAAAAAAGTATTCCTCCGACTCTTCAGCCGAGATTCACCTGGAACCTTTAACCAGAATTTACCTCCACAACTATTTTGGCGGCGGCCCGATCACCTATATCTACATATTTTCCATCATCGGTATTTTGATCCTCCTTATCGCCTGCATCAATTTCATGAACCTCTCGACAGCACGTTCCATGACCCGGGCTAAAGAAGTGGGCTTGCGAAAAGTGGTTGGATCGAACCGCCGGCAGCTGATTCAGCAGTTTTTAGGGGAATCCACTGTCCTCTCTTCATTAGCCCTTGGAACGGCATTGGTTTTGGTCCAAGTTCTGCTTCCTTCTGTCAACCGAATCCTTGGGACATCCTTAAGCATGCATTTTTCTCTATCGGATATTTTGATGTTGATCAGCATCGCCTTGATAGCCGGGCTTGCAGCGGGAAGTTATCCGGCTTTTCTTCTCTCGAGTTTTCGTCCTGTTTCAGCCATTCAAGGAACGAACCGGTTGACAGCCAAACGGTCCACTCTCAGAAAAGTTCTGGTAATTTCCCAGTTTGTCATATCTATAGCTCTGATCATCTGTGTCATTTTCGTCTACAGACAGCTTGATTTCATCAGGAATAAGGAGCTGGGCTTCCAAAAAACACACATCCTCACCCTGACTATGGGAGGATCATTCTGGGACAAATATGAGACAATCAGGCAGGAAATGCTTTCGAATCCACGGATCCTTTCAATGACACAGACAAATTTTTCTTTTCCATCAGGGTATGGGGCGAGTCACGTCTGGTGGGAAGGGAAGGAAAACGACGAAAACATTTTCATGTCTGTCCGTTCTGTCGACTTTGATTTCCAAAAAACCTTTAGCATAGAGATGGTCAAAGGCCGGTTTTTTTCCAGAGAATTTTCAACAGACGTTCTGGAAAGCTTTATCCTTAATGAAAAGGCCGTGGAATTTATGGGCCTCGAATCTCCAGTTGGAAAAGCCTTTTCCTGTCAAATCCCCTTCGCTGAGGGAAAGGGGAAGATCATTGGCGTCGTTAAGGACTTTCACTTTCAATCCCTTCACAAAGAAATTCAGCCGCTGATTGTCATGATCCATCCCTATTGGATATCTCACTGCCATTTTAAAATTTCTTCTGAGGATATGACAGGCACTCTCGCTTTCATCGATCAAAAACTTAAAAAACTCGTTCCCGAGTACCCTTTTGAGCTGCATTTTCTCGAAGAAGACATTGATCGACTGTACAGAACAGAACAGCGCACCGGAAATCTCATCAGGTACGGGGCGATTCTGGCTATTTTTATCGCCTGCCTGGGACTTTTCGGACTGGCTTCTTTTTCAGCCGAACAGCGCACCAAAGAAATCGGGATACGCAAGGTCTTAGGAGCCTCAGTATCAGGAGTGGTCATTTTCTTTATAAAAGAATTCACCAAGTGGGTCCTTCTGGCTAATGTGATCGCTTGGCCGGTCTCTTATTTGGTCATGCGAAAATGGCTGCAAGGATTTGCCTATCGGACGCAGATGGAGTGGGAAGTCTTTGTCCTTTCTGCCATGCTTGTGCTTCTGATCGCCGTATTTACAGTAGCCTTCCAGGCAGTCAAGGCAGCCAGATCCGATCCCATCAACTCTTTGAGGTATGAATAAAAAATTGGGGCCTGTCCCCAATTATTTCAAAATCACAACCCGCAGGATGTTAGGACGGCCTCCCTGGCAAAAAAAACGATACATGCCGGAACTGCTCGCGAATCATTTCAAAATGGTTTAATAATAAATTGTGAACATGGAATTTTCTTTCGATCCTCTTAAGAGAGCTGCTGAGGTTGAATCGATTGTCATGCAGGGGGATAAGGCTGTATTACAGGTTTAGGCCTGCTCCTTATTACGGAGGGATAGCCACGGGGGATGCGGGCGGTTCCGCGGAATACAGCTAATACTCCAGCATAGAGACGGCCTGAACACTCCTTTCTCTGGGGGAAGCTTTGAACAGCCCGAAATTTGAAATAGCCGGAGTGTTATTGGATTTTTTTATAACGAGTTGGGCCCTGTCCGACTGAACAGGAGGAATGCGCAATATCCTTTTGTATCCGATCGTTGTGCCGCTTGCCAACCGCTTCCATTCTCCGTTTACGCGGCCTTTTATTTCGAACTCCGAAATTCTTTGCCCGAAACGGATCGGTTCCTGGATCATAATCCGGTCGAACAGCACAGGCTTTCCCAGGTCAATTTCCAGGGAGACCTCTCCGGCTTGGTCATCTGCCGCCCAGTAGGAGTCCAAATCTTCATCCACGATATTGGCCGGCGCGAACTTTTTATTCCGCTGCCGAAAATTGGCCGCGTCGACTGATTTCCCCGAAGCCAGATTAGTTGCGAATGTCTCATCCAGAACCGACCGGAACTCCTTTAGCGCTTGGATGTCATTTTCATGAAACAATCCTCTTCTGTCAGGAGGGATGTTGAGCAGCAAGACCCCGTTTCTACCCACGGATTTGTAATAAACATCCAGGAGCTGCTGTGTGGTTTTAACACGGTTGTCTTCCTTTTCGTGGTAAAACCAGCCGGGACGGATGGAAGTGTTGCACAAAGGAATCACCCAGTTTTTCCCGTCGGGGTCTCCTGAGTTCAGATAACCGATGTCGGCACTTCCGACAACGATATTTGCGTTATTTATGGTGGACCAGTTCGTTTTGCCAGCGTATCCTTTCTCATTGCCGATCCACCGGATATCAGGGCCTGCGTCGGAAAATAAAAGCACGTTGGGCTGTAACTCTTTTATCATCGCCCATGTTTCGTTCCAGCGGTAATAGGTGGTGCGGTCGATTCGTCTTTCTTCTCTGGCCCCACCATAATATCCTGTTCCGCCGTTTGCCCCGTCGAACCAGAGCTCTGATATTTCGTCGTATTCGGTGAGGAGTTCCTTGAGCTGGTTCCGGTAATATGCGATGTATGCCGGGGTGCCGTAATTGGCATGATTTCTGTCCCATGGAGAAAGATACAGGCCAGCCTTGAGGCCGTGCCTCCGGCAGGCATCCACAAATTCCCGGACGATGTCGCCCTTCCCATCCTTCCAGGGGCTGTTTTTCACCGAATGCTCCGTATACTTTGACGGCCACAAACAAAATCCGTCGTGGTGTTTGGCCGTCAATATGAGCTGTCTCATGCCCGCGTTTTTTGCCACGCGTGCCCATTGGTTCGCGTCGAAGTCAACCGGATTGAAGATCTTGGGCGACTCATCCCCATATCCCCATTCTTTGTCTGTGAAGGTGTTGACCGTGAAGTGGATAAACCCGATAAACTCCATTTTTTGATATTCGACCTGATTTGGCGTCGGAATGACAGGATTGGGTGCAATGTCTTTTGGCTCCTGCCCGCATGAAATCAGAAGGAAGCAGAACAATGCGACAGATATATTAAAGATACGAATCATTCTCATTTGTTCCTCCTGTATATGTTTGTGTATTTTATACTAAAGGAACGTTTTTTCAAATTCAAAAGGGAATCTGATTCAGGAAGGATTTCCTTTTTGCTCTTGCCACGAATCTCTCTCGGTCTGCATCAAGTATTCAACCGCTGAGATCCTGGAATGAATAACTCACAATAAGAGAAGCCGGATTAATTGTCACAAAAATCTTTCCTGTTCGTCTTATTATAGTGAATGATAGAATAATAAGTATGGGCAAAAAGGAAAAGGAAGCTGTTGAAGAGCAGGATAGCCCGGAATTCGTATTTAATCATTTTTACCTGGAATATTTTCCCCTTATTTATAAATATTCCTACCGCATAGTGAGAAATCATGAGGATGCAGAGCAGTTTTCTCAACAGACATTTACTCGCCTTTACGATTATTTTACTTCAGGCCAGATTATTAGAGAGCCGAGGGCCTTAATTTACCGCATAGCCACAAACCTCTGTTATGACTATATGAGGAAGAAGAGAAGAGTCAAGGAAGCGATGAAAAGTGATAGTGGAGTGAGCATCTCCAACCCAAATCCTGAAGGAGAACTCGAAAAAAGAGAAAAAACAGAATTGATTCGGAATGCTCTCCTCAAGCTTCCTCCAAGAGACCAGAAGTGTTTACTCCTCTATCAGGAAGGTTTTTCTTATTCGGAGATTTCAAGCATCGCAAAGGTAAAAAAGAGCTCTGTTGGAAAAGTATTATCCAGAGCTACAGAAAAATTGTTTCGAATTATAAAAAATGGAGAAGTAACATGAAATGCCTGAAAAAAGAAAAAATAAGAACATTCATTGACCACGAACTCACGTTAAGTGAGACAAAAAGAGTAAAGAGACATATTTCCGAGTGCAGTTACTGCCAGAATACTCTCCAAAAAGTAGGAGAAGAAATTAAATTAACACAGAGAAAAATCGAACTTCTGAATCCAGAAACAGTTCCTGAGCATTCTCCTTGTCTTTTGGGTGAAAGAGAGGAGAGAAAATGTCAATTTACATTCAAAAAATTCATCCTGTCTCCTATCAGAGTTCCTGCAGTAGTATTAGTTTTTATTATTTCCCTCGTGCTCGTCATGTCTTTCATGCTCTTTGCTAAAAATTTGAGAGAAGTTTCCCCAAGATATCTGCAATCACCTGAAGCAAAAAAAAACACAATGAATTTTATTATGGAAGATTTAGTGCAATCAATTTCTTTGAGTGTTGAATCAGAGGAAATGAAACTCATTGAAAATCCTCGTATTTTTGTTTTGAAGGAGTTGGAGAAATGAGGAAAAAATATTTTGTTCTTATCACAGTTATTCTTCTGATAACTCCCTTTTTGGTGTATTCAAGTCCAGGTTTTTGCCAGCAAAAAGAAAAAGAAAAAGCCACCAAAACAGTGAAAGAGAAGAAAAAAGGAATGAAAAGAGGAGTAATTGGTGGTGTTGAAGGCGGAGTCATAAAAGGAGGAGTATCGAGTGGAGTCCAGGGCAGTGTTGAGGGAGGAGTAGAAGGAGGTATAGTTGGGGGCATTCTCGGAGGAGTTGAAGGCGGAGTAATAGGAACAATTCAAGCGAGTGACAGAGATGTAGTCTCAAAAATTCCGGATGAGGATTTTATTGCAGTTCCAATGAAAGTAATTGAGTTGAGAGTGGAACACCTTGAAATCCATCCAACTGAAACTATTCCACTCGAGGGTGGAGTCATAATAAGAACTGAAAGCGGCTTTCCCATAAATTATGTCTACGGGTCAACTGATACCTATTTAGTTGAATTAGAGCTTATTCCGGTTATCATAGAGAAAAAAGGTATCGAGATTGATGTGAAGATATTCCAGAATGAAAAACTTATTAAGAAGGAAATAATTTTTACGAGAAACCTCGAACCATTTATCGTTGAATTACTCGAAAAAGATAATGGCGCAGTAAAATTTGTCGACAGAATTACTCCGCTTATCACTATCATCGAACCTGCCAAAATATACCCCTGGTCTATTAATCATATAGAAGTGAAAAGAGCGATGCTTCTCATGAGAGAAGATGGAAAATATCACATCATAGACCAGAATGTTTCTCTGGCAGCAATAGATACAGAAGGAAGTGCTCCTTTCTTATATTACTATGTAAAAGGAAAAGGAATATATGTCCTATCTTTCAGACCGTTTAATGGAGCAGAACCAACAGGAGTATCAAGAGACAACATCATCAAAATCAAGCATAATGGGGATTATTTTGAGTGGATAGCGCGGGATTCTATTCTCCCTGAAGGGAGGTGGCTGGTGTGGGTGAGGAATAATCCTAGATATGATCCGGCTAAAGATGCGCTAATGAGGGATCCCCCTTATTTAACACGAGCAAAGGAGACTTTTATGGGGATTGCATCAGGGAAGTTTATTCTGAGGAGGTTTTTCAAATGAGAGTAAGAAAAGAGACAATATTCATTGCTGTTTTCTTGATCTTAGTTTTACCCTCCTGCAAAAAGGAGAGATGGGAAGGGAAAATATATAAAGAAAATGGAGTAACGGTAGTCGAAAATAGAGGCGCAGGGCTGTGGGACAAAGAATCATCTACTGAGGTTGAATTTATAGAGGAGCTTTCCTTAGGTGTTGAAGAGGGTGAGGATCATCTCATGTTTTTCCGTCTGCGTGACATAGCAGTTGACGCTGACCTGAATATATATGTTTTAGACGGAGGAAACTACAGACTCTTAAAATTTGACAGAGACGGGCATTTCATCTGGCAGGCAGGAAGAAAAGGCCAGGGGCCGGGTGAATTCCAGTATCCAGGTCGAGTAGCTGTAACACACGATGGAAATTTAGTAGTCCTCGATGAACGTATTATTCAATACTTTGATGATCGAGGGAAGTTTCAGAAGTCCTGGAAAACAGAGAAATCTTTCAGTGATATAACATTCCTTCCTGATGGACGATTGTTCGTCAACATATTTCTCAAGGGACAGCCTGGAGTTGCTGCTGAATACTATTCCGCTGGAGGAGAATTTCTCGAGAAGTTTCCGGATGAGTACCGGTATGGACCTCAAATGTCTCCGAATCTAGGAGCTTCAATAGGCGGTGGGTATTTTAAGATAATAAAGGACAGAGTGTATCTGAGCATTCCCGACCAGTATGAAATTAGAGAGTATGATGTAGGGGGGAAGATGTCAAGAAAGGTAAAAAGAGACATTAAATTGAAGCCTCCGAATATTGTTGTGAGTGCCAGTGGAAGTGGAGTATCAGTCGGTTCTTCTGACAGTTCCGGTCCTTGCTACCTCTATAAAGATGAATACATCATCAACTGCCTCACCCTTGTCGAAAAGATAAGCGAAACGAAATATGAATATAAAAGCCTTCTTGATTTCTTCAATAAAAAAGGGCAGTACCTCGGATCACATACACTGCCCGGGGCATACACTCTCAAGGTTATTGATTCTGAAGATAAATTTTATTTTATCCAGTGGGATCCTTTTCCTCGAATAATCCGCTCTACATTAAGATTATAATAGAAAAGATCTTCTCTTTGATTTGTTGAAAAGCAAAGTAAAAAAGAATGCATATGTTATCCTGTAATTTTTACTGACATTCTCTTTTAATTTTGCATTCTTCCTTGACAGGATATTTTTATTTCCTTTAATATTGTTTAGAAGTTGAAAGGGCCTAGATTTAGCAAAAATGAGTAGAAACCTCAGCAGACCAAAAAAGAAAATTCTAATGCTTCCATCAAGAGGCTTTTTGAGGATTCACCGGTCTTCAAAAATAAATGCTGCTCCTTTTTTTCCCGGCCTTTGACAAATCGGCCGTCGATGAACAAAAGGTGTTCTTCCATGATGAACTTCCCGGTGCCGCCCTATTGTATCCCATTCACCCCGTCCTTAAAACCCTCTTTTCCTTCGCTTTAATGCCCAGCCGCAGTCAAGACAGGATGGCCCGGATCGTGTCAGGCCGCTCTTACTGATTCCGGACGAGCGCCGATTCGGTCAGGCGTGTAGCCAGGAGCAGGGCGGCGCCCATCGCTCCGGTGAGGATGATGAGGGGAAGAGTCATCGATCCTGTGCTTGGTGACTTGAGTATGTCCATTCCGATGATGAAGGCGATTCCTGAAACCTGCCCGGCGAGGAGCAGCAGTCCGTTCGACGTTCCCTCCGGAGCGGGGTAGGTGATCTCCGCCCCGTACTGGAATCCCAGCGGGCCGGAGGCGAGAAGGAAGGCGCCGAGGATAAAGGCCGAGATAAGTAGGAGGGGATAGCTTGTGGCGAAGGTGATTCCAATGAGGCCGGGAATCGCACCTCCGAGGGCCAGCAGAATGAAAGGGATCCTCCTCTGCAGGCGGTCGGAGAAGGGAGGGATGACGACTGCGCCGACGATTCCGCCGATCACCATGAGCCCGCCGATCAGGCCCGCCTGCTCGATCGAGAATCCGCGCGGACGCACGATGTCTTCGATCCAGGTCGTGACGGCGTTGAACAATCCCAGTCCGATAAAAAAGAGAACGAACAAAAGGATGAATTGACGATTCCGAAATACGCTCTTCAATCCGTCAAAGACGAGTGACCGTTCTTCGGGCCCCACAGGCTCCGGCGGGCGTTCCCTGGCAAGGACGGCAAAGACCGCTATGATCGCCATCGAGACTGCGCCGTAGATCATCAGTGCTGTCGGGATGCTCGATCGTTGTACGAGCATCGGGGTGACGGCGAGGCCGGTGAAGATGCCGGCGTAAATCGCGAGCGATCCGAGCCCGGCGGCGGTCGCCCGTTCACGCATCGGAAACCAGCGGCCGGCGATCTTGGTGATCGCGTTGAGAATAAAGGGCTGACCGACGGCGATCCCGATCTGCGAGACGAGAACCCAGGTATAGTCGGCGGCGAAGACGCCGCGTAGAAGGCCGAAGAGTCCTGTCAGCACCACGCCGATACCGACGCCGACACGAATCCCGTAGGTATCGATCACCCATGAGGCCGGGATCGATACCACGATGAACACGATCATGAACACCATGGACAGAAGTCCGATCGCCAGGTCGGAGACACCGTAGAAACCGGCCGCCTCTCCGGTGATCGGGGCGAAGCTGATCCACATGAGCTGGTTGATCGCGACGACCAGCATGAACACGCCGAGCATCACCCAACGGTATTTGAACACTTTCATTGATCCATCCATCATCCCTCCTCTCTCCGGAATCGGTGGAACCGGCGAATCCGGGAGCCCGGCTCCCTGGCGCCCTTGTCCGAATGCCTCATCGCTGTCATAAAACCGGGCACGTCTTTTTTTTGAACCTCAAAGACACCGGATATTTTCCGTCATATCAGCTGATACAGGCTTGAAGTGAAATTATCACGGCCTATATATCCTTGTCAACGCGTTGGCGTTATTCTGGTGGTGGCTATTTGATTCTACAGCAGTTGGAAATCAATCATTTGTAGATGAAATTGTAAATAAGTTGGGTAAAAAGGTTAGATGTAGAGAAATAATAGGAAAGGAAGGTTCATTTGTCTTAAAAAAAACAGAAGTGCTATGAAAAAAAAGAACGTTCTGATATGATTGCCCAAACCCGGAGATAATGAGGAATAAAGAATGTCTTTTCTGAGATCTACCTTCTTTAAAAAATATCTATTGCCGGGCTTTGTCTTCCAGTCGGTCACCATAGCCGGAGGATACGGCACCGGGCGGGAACTGGTGGAATTTTTTCTCAACTACGGACCACTGGGTGGGCTTTTGGGGATGTTGTTGGTCACGACCCTGATGTGGTCAATCATACTGGCCGTATCCTTCGAATTCAGCCGGAAGTTCAAAGCCTACGATTACCGAACTTTCTTCAAGAAACTGCTCGGGCCTTTCTGGTTCCTGTTCGAGATCATCTATGCCGTACAGATATTTCTCGTGCTTGCCGTCATCGGATCGGCTGCCGGAATCATTCTGAGGGATAACTTCGGAGTCCCCTACATGGTCGGCGTTCTCATCATATTGGCGGCCGTGGGCTTTTTGACCTTCAAAGGAAAGGGCCTTATCGAAAACTTCCTCTCTGTGTGGTCCATTATCCTTTATCTCGTCTACGCCGCCTTTTTTGTGGTTGCCCTTATTAAATTCGGCCCTCTCATTCAAAATAATTTCGCATCCGGAATCATTCTTCCGAAATGGGCGTTGGGAGGATTCAAATACGCTCTCTACAACTTAGGCACTGTGCCCGCGGTCCTTTTTTGCCTGAACCATATCGAATCCAGAAAAGAAGCCATCACAGCAGGAATTTTGGGAGGATTTATCGGAATTATTCCAGGGGCGTTGTTTTTCGTATCTGTTGTCGGTTACTATCCGGGAGTCCTGCCGGAAGAAATCCCCGCTGTCTTCCTGTTGCAGAAGGCCGGAGTTCCGGTGTTGTTGATCGCCTTTCAAATCGTTCTTTTCGGGACGCTGATCGAAACGGGCACAGGATTCATCCACTCTGTGAACGAACGAATCCGATCCACACTTCGGGAAAAAGGGAAGGAACTCTTGCGCTGGCAGCGGCCGTTGGTCGCCGTGATCATGCTGTTGACAGCCTTTGGCATCTCAACTTTCGGGTTGGTCGATCTTATCGCAAAGGGCTATGGGAGTGCCGCCTGGGGGTTTCTGATAGCCTACATTATCCCGATTTTGACATTGGGAATCTACAAACTGGTTAAATCAAGACGCTAAAGCAAATGTTATGTCATCGCGAGGAACGAAGTGATGAAGCGATCTCCGGCAATTGCATCGCTGCGCTCGCAATGACAGAGAAGTCGCAATGACACGTTATATGTATTCGATCGTGGCTTGGGGGTGATCTCGTAAGCCACTCTCACCACATTCGCCAGTTCAGCTGTTATCCTCCGCGAAATTGTCATCAACGTTTCCCAAGATATGGGCGTCGGCTCAGCCTTAGGGCATCCCTGATCTCTTACATCCAATCGTACTATTCAATTCTAAATTACTTTATACGATTTTATTTAAATCAGTATCTGAAACGCTTATAGATTTAGCAAAAATGAGTAGAAATCTCATCAGACTAAAAAATGAAATTCCTATGTTTAACAGCTGTTTACTTTTATGAAATTGGCATGTCCACTCTTATTAACCAAACGAACATTTTCTCTATTCCAAAAAGAATGGATTGATTCTATGAGAAATAAAACCGATAATTTTTTCTCAAGCGTTAAAAATAGGCAATGTTATAATGCATAAACTCTTATCATTAAATGGCCACTAAAAAAAACGATGCGCGTATCATCTGAAATACCAACCGGACCCTCAATAGATATATTCAAAGCATTTATACCACTTACTTGTAATCTCACATTATGATGAATAGCTATAGTTTGATTGTGTAACAAAACAATTTCATTTGGATAGGCAATAGCTCTATTTCCATAACGCAGAAAGATGTTAAATTTAAGATTTTTTGTTGTAGTATTTCTCAGAGTGTAGTCGGCTGTCGCAATAATTTGTTGAGCTTGCCCATCGAACCAATCTTCACCGCAATCTTCTGGAATATTTATACCAGCTGTTCCTCCCTGATTTATTGTCTTAACATTCTGACCATATCTGATAGTAAGTACCGCAGGACTCGTTACTACATCCCCATGATCAATTTGATGATACCAAGTATGATTAAAATTAAAAGTTTTTGAACATACTATTTCACCACTCTGCCTTTCCCAGATCTGAATTTCAACAGTGTTGCTTGTATATGTCAGCGGCTCATTATGATTTAAACTTCCATAGAAAACATCAATTGTACTGGATTGGTCCTTAGCAAATGGAATACCTTGCGATGTACAGCCTGGATAATGAAAATGAATTTTGTCATTACTTGCTTTGTTGGGAACATAGGCAGCAAGACAATACGTTACTGGATGTCCAGCTACCTGAAACGGCCGGGGAAAAGTATAATCAACTCGAAATGTAACTTTACTGGATGTGTTATAAGTAGGATTGATTGCTTTTATTGTGCAAAATGGACGCTGTACTTGAATTGGCTTGACAGCCAATTTAGGCTTAGTTGCAAAGCATATTTTAATTGTAAAAGAATCACTATTATCAGAGACTGCGTTATCAATAGTTTTGACCTTAACCACATAGGTTCCAGTCTGAATATCCGAAGGGATGGTCCATTGGTAAGTGCCGTTATTGGCTGTGCTATTTGTTATCGTTCTAATTAGTGAGTTTCCATCAGATGAATAAAGTCCCAATTTTACATTGGCATTCATGCTACCTGATTTTGTCCAGGTTATAGTATATTCTTTACCTTTACACCAATTGTTCCCGGAACTAGGTTTAGTAACAGTAATAGTCTGAGAATAAAGCAATCCGACCGATACCAATAAAATAAACCCAACTAAAATAAGTTTTTTCTCCCACATAACTTTTTTTTGCATTTTTGTCCTCATTTTCACCTCCTCCAAAAAAAAATGTATACTTCATTCTTAAAATTGTCAAGAAGTAATTCTAATAATTTTTGATACTAGATTACACTCTAAGGACCGAGGACTAGCAATGCTATTTTATTCATAATAAAAAAGACAAACTCACAGTTAGGGCCTATCGTTTAAGCCCTTTTAGCTAGCAATAATGAAAAAAAATAAAGAAAAATGCCCGCCTGCCGTTTCTATCGGCAATTTTGGGAATTAATCAGTAATTTTATGATAATCTTTTTTATCTGATTATTTAGGACACGAATTCAGAAACGGGGTGAATCACTGCCTTAAAATAAATGTGTTATTCCGTTCATTAGATTCATCAACCACGTCCCCGTAGTCAACCGTAATTTTAGTGTCTTCAGTATAATCCCATGGAAATTGTATCTGGGTGCTCCCATGTTGATTTATGTAATCTATATCATTCTGACTGAGCCCCAGCACTTGCGCACGCTTCCACAAAGCATAAATTTGAACACTCAAGTTGTGCGGATCATTTAATGAAATATCAGAATGTTTCCAATTTTCATTCTTTATTATAAATCTCAACCAACGTATACTGCTACCGCTATCAGACTCAATTCTTACATCAGACAAAGTCAAATCAGGCTTCCCAATTAAGATTTTAATAGGTGCAAGAGGTAAAAGATGAAATCCGGGCTTCAGCAGTGTAAAGGAATTTTGGCTCTGATATGTATACTGCATATTCAAAGTTGTGATTCTGATTTTGTAGCCAGAACCCGGTGTTGCCATACCACCCTCATACTTACCCGCTTTCCACGTAATAGCTGCATCACCACTATATATATCCAATACCGAGAAACTTGTCCCTATTTTTGTTCCATTCTTTAATAGGTCTATTCTCATTTTTTTACTGGAATCAAATCCTATAGATCTCCATCCTATAGTTTTATCCGATCCGATAGCCCATCTCTCTCCCCCCTTAGGAGTTCTTATATCGATGTTTTGAGTCCAAATGAAGGAGTTGTTTCCTTCATTTGATTCGCTAACCAAGTTGTTATAATCGACCCATACTACAATATTATTAGAACCCGTATCTTCCCAAAGAGGACGAAAATCAACCAACCCTTGGGTGTTGAGTTCCACAATCTCGTTATTGTCGAAATATATGATCTGTTCATTACCTTCAACAAGGCGATACAGTCGCACACATAACCGATTGGCTAGGCTCGGGTCTATTTTGGCAGAAGGACTCGTCCAATTCATATTCTTTATTCTAAAAAATAAGTGATGTTTTTGATCAGCCAAAATAACCATAAACACATTTGTAACAACCAAGTCAGGGAGCACATCAGGATTCAGCAAACCTTGTTTAGAAGGTTGCTCCGGCTTTATATTTTTGGGACAATTTAGTGTTTTGATTGTTAAATCATTATATACCGGTCTTTTTTCTAACTTTGGTTTTAAGATTTTCTGTTGGGACTTTTGCTGTGAATTAACTAAACCTGTAAATATTATAAATATAAAAAGTAAAATAATAAGAACTCTTTTTTTCTTCATTTTTACCTCCATTGATAATATAAAAAGAAACATAAAAAATATCAACAAACAATAAGATAAGAAGTTCCTTTTTGTTTCTTTATCTTACTGATGGTGTTCAAATGATTACAGTGGATTTTCGCTCTATTATACTGAAATTAATGAAGTTAGACGAGCTGAATATGGCAGCTGAGGAAAGAGTTGAATATATATGAAAGTCGAAACACTATGATTTCGAAGTTTATTCTTTATCCCCATTATCCTGTAATTTTTACTGACATTCTCTTTTTATTTTGCATTCTTCCTTGACAGAATATTTTTATTTCCTTTAATATTGTTTAGAAGTTGAAAGAGTCTAGATTTAGCAAAAATGAGTAGAAATTTCATCAGACCAAAAAATGAAATTCCTATGTTTCTGGACATCGCCGCAGATACTGTGACGGCCTTGGATATGAAATTGGAAGTTGAGAAGGATGATATCATCGTTTAACCTGGATTATTCACGAGCCGAGATCCACCCCCCATCCTAGCATTAATGGATGAGAGGCGTGACCCAGGTAGCTGTGGTTGTCCACCGCAAATGGGTCACAACGAAGCAGATGCAGTAAGATCGGTTCGTCCGAAGGGTAAAAAAAGCATCGGTATTTTTTATGAATTGTTCAGGCTAATAAGGTTAACTGGAGGTATCATGGTGAAAAAAGAATTTATTTTATTTATTGTTATTTGTCTATTCATGTTTTTGATAGCAACGGAAATTTCTTATGGCCAAGAAAAACTCAAGGTTTATATTTCTGTGGATATCGAGGGGATTGCAGGTGTGGTAAATGGGGATCAGACATCCTCATCCGGGAACGATTACGGCATAGCCCGGAAGTGGATGACCCAGGAAGTCAATGCAGCCATTCGGGGAGCTTTACGAGCGGGAGCCACCGAGATCGTGGTTAACGATTCTCATGGATCCATGCGGAACATCATCATATCGGAGCTCAATCCTGAAGCCTATCTCATAACAGGTTCTCCCAAACCATTGAGCATGATGCAGGGGATCGATGATACGTATGATGCGATTTTTTTGATCGGGTACCACGCACGTGCCGGGTCCAAGGATGGCGTTTTGGATCATACTTATTCTTCAATGTCCGTCTTTTCAATAAAAGTAAACGGAATGGAATTGGGAGAAGCAGAACAGAATGCATTGATCGCCGGGTGTTATGATGTGCCGATCGTGTTGGTGACGGGCGATCAAATCGTTTGCGGCCAGGTGAAAAAATCGCTGGGGGAAGAAGTCGAAACAGCCGTAGTCAAAGAAGGCATAGGAAGGCACGCAGCAAAATCCTTAACGCCAAAAGCGGCGCAAGCACTGATCGAGGAAAAAGCCAAGATTGCACTGGAAAACAGGAAACGCATCAAACCTCTTAAGTTCCAGCCTCCGTATCGTTTTGAATTGACCTATCTTCGTTCCTACATGGCAGATGCTGGCGAGCTTATCCCTCAGGTCAAACGCACGGGGCCGCGAACCGTCATGTTTGAGACCAATGATTATATCGAGGGATATAAATTGTTCTGCGCATTGATAGGCCTGGCTCGTTGATCAAAGGGCAAACTGAAGAAACCCACACTTAAGGATGTTCTGAAAGCCAGAAGTTTGATCAAGGATTACCTTCCGCGGACTCCTCTATATTCCTATCCCCAAGTCAATCAACTGTTGGATGCAAGGGTGTATATCAAGCATGAGAATCACCTGCCAACCGGGGTGTTTAGAACAAGAGGAGGCATAAATCTCATACACAATCTGAACCGGAAACAAAGGGATAGAGGGGTGGTAACCGTTTCCACTGGAAACCACGCCCTGTCGATCGTGTATGCATCCAATCTGTTTAACGTTCCTGTCACTGTTGTGATGCCCGAGAAGTCCAATCCGACCAAGGTCAAAGCTATCAAGAGCATGGGTGCTCAAATCGTTTTTTTTGGCAGGATTTTTGATGAATCCAGGGATTATGCCGAAAAGTTGGCAGGGGAGAGACGTGCCTGATTCATCCTTCCGGCGAATGAACCGGATTTAATCGCGGGAGTCGGAACATACGCCCTGGAAATTTTCGAGGAAGTCCCCCTTAACCTGGATCTGATAATTGTTCCTGTGGGGGGAGGGAGTGGCATCTCTGGTTGTTGTATTGTCAAGGAAGCGGTAGACGCAAAACGCATCATTGGTCATCCAGCTTATGACTTCGAAGTTTATTCTTTATCCCCATTATCCTGTAATTTTTACTGACATTCTCTTTTTATTTTGCATTCTTCCTTGACAGGATATTTTTATTTCCTTTAATATTGTTTAGAAGTGGAAAGAGTCTAGATTTAGCAAAAATGAGTAGAAATTTCATCAGACCAAAAAATGAAATTCTTATGTTTATCCGGCTGAAAGATTACGCCTATGGAGTGACAATCAGAGATCAAATAAAAAGGCTGACAGGAAGAGAGTATTTGTATAGCACGCTTTACACAACTACCGGAGGGATAAATACGGCCGTATGCAGGCCTATCTTTGGTTGTGGATGCAGATATTCAAATCCATTCCCGCCTTTCTGAAATTTATACGACCTGGACTTTTATCATGTTAAAAAATTTCCTAAAGATAGCTTTCAGGATTCTGAGAAAAAACCATGTTTACTCATTTATCAATGTATTCGGCCTCGCTCTGGGCATAGCCAGTTGCATTTTAATCTATCTGTATGTGCAGAATGAATTAAGCTATGACAAATTTCACCATAACAGGGAAAGCCTCTATCGGGTGTACATCACCGAGGATCCTCCTGAACGTGATGCCTTTTCATACGTTGAAGCTCCTTGGAACCTTGCGGAAGCATTGGAAACTTCTTTTCCTGAAATAAAGCGAGCCGTTCGTTTGGTTATACGGTCGGATGTCATTCGTTATGAAGATAAGAGTTACACACAGCGCTACCATCTTGTGGATCCGGATTTGCCATCCGGATTCGAAGGAACCAGTGATCCGTTATACTCTTATATTTTAATGGTTATAGCGATTCTCATACTCGGTGTGGCCTGTGTCAATTTTATGACATTATCGGTGGGACGTGCTGCCACTCGAACCAGAGAGGTTGGTGTCCGGAAGGTCCTGGGCGCTTTGAAATCTCAACTAATCGTGCAATTTCTGGGGGAAGCGGCTCTCATGAGTGTGTCTGCTCTTTTTGTTGGTGTATTACTCGTCCATCTGTTTCTTCCTTCCTTTAATGCAATGATCAAGAAGGATCTTTTTTTCTCTTACAATTTCTGGACATTTGCGTTTATGCTCGCTCTCATGCTGTTCGTGGCAGGCATCGCGGGGAGCTATCCCGCTATTTTTCTTTCTCGATTCCAGGCTGTCGAAATCATGAGCAACAAACCGCGGGCCGCCGGCGTCAATCTGCTGGTTCGCGGTCTTGTTCTGGGGCAATTCGCCCTCTCGATCGGGTTGATCGTATGCACGCTTACAATGCAGGATCAGTTGCGCTTCTTGATCAACAAAGATTTGGGTTTTGATAAAAATCATGTCGTTGTGATCGAAAATCACAGTGCGCAGGATCAGAGTCGCCTGTTAGTGGAGCGCTTCAGAAATTCAGTGAAAACGCGTAAGGAAGTACTCGGCGTTTCCGGTACTTCCGCAGCTTTTGCCCGGGATTGGACGGTGATGGGTTTCAGGTCTGATGATGGTTCATTTAAACAATTTTACCAACTCACAGCGGATTATGATTATCTCGACACTTTAAAAATTGAAATACTGGATGGCCGGAATTTTTCAAAAGAATTCCGAACTGATGAGAGTAAAGCCATCATCGTCAACGAGACACTGGTCGATTATATGAACTGGGATTTTCCGATTGGAAAGAGCCTTCCCGGCAAAAGATTCCCTCCGCACCGTGTCATCGGTGTCGTAAGAGATTTTAACTTCGAATCGCTGCACAATGCCGTCGCCCCGGTCATCATTGTTCTGGATCCCACCACCCTTCTCAGGGGGATCAATGATATTTCCACTTCATATTCACCACGCTTGTTGAATTTTATCAACGTGCGGATAAGGCCAGAAAACATCCAGTCAACCGTTGTGATGCTCAAAAACACTTGGAAAAATATCGCTCCCGGACATCCCTTCCTATTCAGTTTCCTCGATCAGGATGTCCAGCAGCAATACCAAGAGATTCAACGATGGGGTGCGATCGTGAGGTATGCGTCAGTTTTTACCATACTGATTGCATGCCTGGGTCTCTTCGGGCTTGTCACCTTGACTGTCGCCAACCGGACAAAAGAGATCGGCATTCGAAAAATCCTGGGTTCTTCTGTGTCCAGTGTGGTTTTCATGCTTACGTTTGAATTCGGAAAACTTGTGATCTTGGCCAACATTATTGCCTGGCCGATCGCATTTTTTATAATGAGAAAATGGCTGCAAGATTTTGCATTCCGTACCAGCTTGAGTTTGGATAAATTTCTCATATCAGCTGTTGTGGCCTTAACCATCGCCCTAGCGACTGTCAGCTATTATTCCGTGAAGGCGGCACTCTCCGATCCTGTTAAGACCATAAAATATGAGTAGATCCGCAGCTTTCCCGGGATGTTCTTCACCCATAAAACCGCCTACATTTTGATCGCGAAGGGGAATATCCGGATAGAGAGGAGCGATTGGTGACTGACACTAAACGGCAAAAGGATACTTTGTGGTCAGCAGAACAAAACCGGGATAATCTCCCCCCTTTAAGGTCTCCTATAACCTGCGTTCATCGAAAAAAAGCGATATACAAGATTTAAGATCACCCAATAGTTAATCCTAAAGGACGATCTAATCTTTTGTGTCCCACTTGAGAGGCTCATTCATTGCTTTAACCTGCTTCAAACATTGAAACGTAATTAAAGTTGGACTATTATAAGGCTAGCCTACTCTAAATGAAAAATAAAGAATTAGCCGTTATTTTTTTCAGGATTGGTGACGCCTTGGAAATTAAGGGGGAGACAGGATTCAAGGTTATCGCTTACCGAAAAGCTTCCCGTATTCTCGAGGATCTAACAGAGGATATTGAAGACATCTCTAAAGAAAAAAAACTTCAAGAAATCCCTGGAATCGGAAGTGGAATTGCAAAGAAAATTGAAGAGTACCTCAATACTGGCCATATGAAAAAATTCGATGAGGCTCTCTCAGATATTCCGGAAGGCCTGCTTGAGCTTTTAAATATCCAGAACTTGGGAGGAAAAACTGTCCATCTGGCTTACAGGGAGCTTGGAGTGAAAAACATTGAAGATCTCAAAAGAGTTATTGAAAATGGGTCGCTCGCACGCTTATCCGGCCTTGGGGAAAAAAAGGTGGAGAACATCAAAAAAGGCATTAAAATCTATGAACATGCCCAAGAGCGCATCAATATTTTTGAAGCTGCAAACATAGTGGAAGAGGTGATCGATTATCTTAAAGAAGCTCCTCACATCGGTCGAATATCTTCTGCAGGTTCACTCCGCCGAATGAAGGAGACAGTGGGAGATATCGATATTCTTACAACTGGCAAAGACGGTGCAAAAATCATCGATTACTTCACTCAATTTCCCTTGGTGACTCAAATTCTTGCCAGGGGAAAGACAAAAGGGTCGGTTATGATAAGCGCTGAAAAAGGGGAACGCCAGGTTGATTTGAGGATTGTGGATGAATCAGAATATGGGTCTGCACTTCAGTATTTTACAGGCTCGAAAGCCCATAACATTAAACTGAGGTCCCTGGCCAAAGATATGGGACTGAAGATTTCAGAATACGGTGTTTTCAGGGGTGAGAAAAGAATTGCAGGGTTCAATGAGGAAGAAGTCTACAGGGCTCTCAACCTGGCTTTCATTCCGCCGGAATTAAGAGAAGACAGAGGCGAGATTGAACTGGCCTTGAAAAACAATCTTCCAAGGATAGTGGAATCCAATGATATAAAAGGGGACCTTCATGTCCATTCTCAATACAGCGATGGCAGTCTCTCTATTGAGGAGATTGCTGCATCCGCGAAAGGCCTGGGCTATAAATATATCGCTGTGTGTGATCATTCACAGTCGGTGAAATATGCCAATGGTTTGAGTCCAGAGCGTCTTAGGACCCAGATAGATGAGATCGACAGGATCAACAGGCATCTTAGGGGCATAAAGATCCTAAAAGGAACAGAAGTGGACATTCTCAAGGATGGTAGGCTGGACTTTTCGGATGAAATCCTTAAAGATTTGGATATCGTTGTGGCAGCAGTTCATTCAGGATTTAAAAGAAACGTGACAGAGAGAATGCTTAAGGCAATGGAAAATCCATATGTCACCATAATCGCCCATCCTTCGGGGAGGCTCATATCAGGGCGAGAAGGTTATGACGTTGACCTGGAAAAGGTCATCGAAGGAGCACAGAAGTTGGGAATTGTGCTGGAACTTAATTCCTATTATGACCGTCTGGATTTAAACGAATTTTACTTAAAGAAGGCCAAAGATAAAAACATAATGATCAGCCTGGGGACTGATACTCATCATGCCGGTGGGCTCGAAATGATGCGTTTTGGCGTGGGGATTGCACGTCGGGCATGGCTTGAAAAGAAAGATATTATAAACTGCTTAAGCTATGAAGATATACTCCGCAGGTCATTCAAACAGAAGCCTTGAAAAATTTCACTTTTTCTTGCTAGATACTCATTTTTGTGATGAACCAAAAATGCCAAGAAGATGTCTTCTGCTTGACAAAATTCGTTTCAGCAGGTATGTAATATGACATTTTATAAGGCCGAAATAATGAAGTCAGAAAAATGACGAAAGCGAAGACTTAATCTGATAGATCAATGGGATGATTAGGAGATTTGAAAAATGCAAGAAAAAATTAATGATTTAAAAGAACGTATTAAATATAAGATACCATACTTAACCAAATCCCAAAAGATAATTGCCAATTTTATTGTTGAAAATCCTGAAAAATTCGCCTTAAGCTCAGTCAGGGAATTGGAAAAAGAACTGAAAATCAGCAAATCAACCATTGTGCGTTTAGCACAGATGCTCGGTTATGATGGGTTCAATGAGTTGAAATCCGAGTTTTTAAAAAAATTTCGATATAACCTTGGTCCTATCAACCGATATAAAACATTTTTGTCCGAGCCTCATGAGAAATTAAATTATATTCAATTGATTGCCGATGAATCAGTAATCAATGTCCATAAAACTTTACACTTAATTGATAGTGAGCAGTACAAGAAAGCCATTGATTTGTTAAAGAATGCCAATCATGTCTACACCATCGGGATGGGCATTTCGAGCTGCATAGCAGAAATCGCCACATATTTACTTACTCGTGTATCCATCAATTCCAATTTTATGCCACATGGCACCCTAACGTTTGCTGAACAAATAATTAATATATCAAAAAACGACGTGATTTTTGCTTTCTCATTCCCGCCCTATTCAAAAGAAACAATCGAAGCCGCTTGCTATGCAAAAGAGAGAGCCATAAAAACTATTTCTGTGACAGATAAAGCCACAAGTGAAATTGTCCAGTACAGCGACGCGTATCTACAAGTTTCCGTAGAAAGTATAACCATTTCGAATTCCATTATGTCTGTATTGCTGCTTTTGTATTCAATTGTTGCGCAACTCGGTGATGAATTAAAAGGCAAAACATTAAAAACGATCGAAGCAATAGAGCATGTAAGAAAAAAACACACATGAATTACGCTTTGTTGAGGATTATCCGGGATCAGTAAACAAGTGAGTGCGTCAAGCTCAATATTTACTTGACATTAAAAATTTATTTTTATATCTTTATTGAGACAGTTGTTTCATCAATTATATAAATAGGGACAAACAGTGCAAAAAGGGCTCATTTCCTCTTGAACAACTCTCAATACATATTAAAAAGGAGGTGAGAATCATAGCGAGAATATCAAGAAAACAGAATTTTAGGTGAGGTATTACTTTATTGTAACACCTTAAGGCATTGGAATTAAAAAAAGGAGGAAATATGAATAAGAAAATTTTCAAACTTTTATTGATTATGGTTCTGGCTCTAGGATTTACCTCCATCAGCTTCGCTCAAATAAGACAAGCGGGAACTATAAGCGGAACAGTCATGGATAATGAAGGAAATCCACTTCCAGGAGCCACCATCACTCTTTCTGGGCCTGCACTGATGGGTACGAAAAGCTATGTGGCCAGCAGTGAGGGAAAATTCCGGTTTGTAGCTCTGCTTCCCGGCGAGTATGAAGTTAAGGTTGAATTGTCTGGCTTTAATACTTACATTAGAAAAGGTCTCCGTTGCAGCGTAGGGAAAACGACTGAGTGCAGAGTAAGGCTGACTATCAAAACCGTTGAAGAAGAGATTACAGTAACAGCTGAATCGCCTACGGTCGATATTGAATCTTCCAAAATGAGTGTTCACTATGACACCAATTTTCTTCTAAGTATACCACAGGGTCGAGACCTCTATGGACTCACCCAGTCCCTCCCCGGGGCAATAGCAGCTGAAGGGGGTAGAGAATACACCAGAATGACCTCTATTCTGGGAGGATCAATTAGGAGTACACTCTACATGTTGGACGGCGCAATCATGAATGATCCCACAACCACATATGCTGCGGCTAACCTCAATGTCGATGTCTACGAGGAAATTGAGGTGGGGATAGGCTCCCTTCCGGCTGAAGTGGGGATGACCGATACGGCTGTTGTTAATATCGTTACCAAGACCGGTGGAAACAAGTTCTCTGGTGCGGTCAGCGCTTACTACACAGAAAGTGGTCTTGCAGAAGACCTGTGGTCAGAAGAGCAGATGGAGGCTCTTAATGTTGTTGCGCCCCAAAAGTATTCAAATTATCTGGATGGTTCTGTAAGCTTCGGCGGGCCAATTATCAAAGACAGGCTCTGGTTCTTCCTCAACGGACGCCGCATAGATTGGGCGCAAGACCTCCCTTATACCGCTTTTAACCGCATCGCAAAACTCTACGACACAAATCCTGATGCTTTTCATCCGAATGATCTCAAACCCTATAACCTCGACCATGACGACTGGTTGGGCTTTACCAAGCTGACCTTCCAGATTAACAAGAACCTGAGGTATATGGGCATGTTCCATTTCAACGATGTTTATGAACCTATTTACTCACTTAGGGCCGATAGTTCCTATGCCTGGGGTTACACGGCTCTTGTGGATCATGAAAAAGTCTACACCACCTCTCATCACTTCAACTGGGTCCTGGATCAAAACACCTTCCTGGACATCAAGGGAAACTATGTCAATCGTCATTACCCGAATTTGGCACGACGTGAAACCGCCAATAATTACACGAGTTATGATAGACTGCAAGGTGTATATTGGGGAAATACAAGCTTGAGTGATGATTATTACCGTATAAGATACGGAGCTTCTGCTGCGATCACCAGATTCCAGGACGATCTTTTTGGTGCAAGCCATGAATTAAAAGCGGGAGTTGATTGGGAAGACACATATTACAAACGAGACAGGTGCCGCGGCTATGAACCGGGAGATAATCCTTACTACACGTACTGGAGAGACTTTGCTGCTCAGAACAAATATTACTACTCCAGTTCAGGAAGACAAGGCCGGCTGTATATTCGTCCCTATTCGTATCTCGGGGGCGGAATGGTCGGTGAAGACAACACCCGCCGCTTCTCGGCTTTTGCTCAGGATTCGATTGTAACCGGAAAACTGGCTATCAACATCGGTCTCCGCTTTGACTATTCTTATGCGTACGAACCCGAGCAAATCCGGCCTGAAATCATGAACTACAAGGTCGGACCGGAGTTTTTGAATCCTGCGATTACAGACCCCAACATCCTCCTCAAAGCCCTCAACGACCAGTATCACAACTATTCAAGCATTGATTACAATCAAGTTTCTTCCCTAGACCCGTTCACCTTTCCTTATAATAAAGTCGTGGAATTCACCACCCTCTCACCGCGAATCGGTCTCGTTTACGATCTGTTCGGTGACGGCAAAACAGCCCTCAAGCTCTCTTTTTCCCGCTACTACGAGCCTATCTTTTCAGGCAAATACAACGCTCCCCAGCCCTTCGGCGCCACCATGAGCTGGTACTGGTACGACCTAAACAAAAATGGATACATGGACCTTCCTATAACGAATGGTAAATATGGATCACCTGTTAATTCTCAGTATATAAACCCGAACGGAGACCAATACCGTTTGACAAGTTATAGAAACCAGGATCCCGATATCAAGTATTACCAAAATGTAAAAGCCCCGTTTATGAATGAGTTTATAGCCGGAGTCGAACACGAATTGATGAAAGACTTCAGGATAGGAGCCCAGTTTATCTACAAAGAGAATAAGAACATCACCGAGGACGTAGATGCAAACAACGGCTACGATGTTAATGCCACAGATGACCAGGGCCGTCCCATCTGGCTGCCTTATACTGTTACAGATCCTGGCTGGGATGCAGAATTCGGAACATCCGATGACCAGCAGCTTACCGTCTATGGCCTGGCTGATTATGCCCCAACTCCAACCTGGCTCGGTACAACCCCAGAAGGGCTTAAGAGGAACTACATAGCCGGTATCCTGACATTCGACAAAAGAATGTCCAACAGGTGGCAGCTAAAGGGCTCGATCATCTACAGCGCTTACAAAGGGAACGCGTCTCCCTCATACAGCGCTACAGAAGGAGAGAACACCCTTCTCGATAACCCAAACACGATGATCAATTACTATGGCCGTACCCTTTATGACCATCCCCTGCAGATAAAGCTCTTAGGAACTGTCATCCTTCCCTATGATTTCATTGTCACGGCGTATTTCCATCATCAAAGCGGAGGCCCCTGGGCAAGGACTATATCCCGTGTCTATTTCCCTGACGATGCCCCAGTGCAGGCATCCTATGCCTCCGATATACTGACTGAACCCGTGGGAACCCGAAGAAATCCTAACTACACCAATCTGGACATGAGACTGGAAAAAAGCTTTTCTTTTGGCGACTATGGGAAGTTGAGTCTCTATGCTGATATCTTCAACGTCGGAGCAAGAAAAACGCTCTCGGTCGAACGGAATCCAAACGCTTATCTTTATTTTTTTGAAGATCCGCCCGAGTACGAATTGGACGAAACCTATGGACGGATTAACAGTATTTCTGGAGTTCGCTCTGTTCGGTTTGGTATCAGGTACAGTTTCTGAAACAAGAAGGTCAAGAAATAATTTTTTGAACGAGAAAAAAGAGGGAGGGCGAAATCCCTCCCTCTTCCCTGCTGAAACTCAAGAAACAGTTAATATTTTTTTCAGGATAAAGCATCAGTCATTGCGAGTCAGAAAAGCGAAGCAATGCCATAAAAATAAGATGCCAATTATATCATTTTCCTTATGAGATTACCGTGCTCTATTCGGTCGCGCACAACTACATCAATAAGATAAAAGTGTATTGTCGCTTTACCCCCCCAAGGGGCATATACTGACTATAAGCTTCAGGACAAACCAAGAAATGAATAAAAGAAGGAAAAACATATTCAATTTTTTCCTATCTATCTTACTCCTCTGTTTACACCTATCCTGCGCTTCTTATAAAATCTTAAAACCTTCGTTAGACCAAAACAGCCAAAAATTTATGGACATAATCCGTTACATCATCATTCCGCAAGAAGCAAAAATTTTCAGGGAAATGCCCCCTGAAGACAGGGGCGAATTTGTGACGGATTTCTGGTACAGAAGAGACCCAAATCCAGAAACAAAAGTGAATGAGTTCCGCCAGCAGTACTACACAAGGCTCGCCATCACTGATAAAGCCTTCCGAACAGCAATTCCGGGTTGGATGACTGATAGAGGAAGAATCTTCATGCTTCTAGGTCCTCCCACAGATGTCATAAAAAAAAGTATGGGGGATGCCACCGTAGAACCTAAGAAAGGAGTCAGGGAGCTCAGTTCTGACTTACTTGAGGAAGGGACATGGACAGAAAGACCGACAGAAATCTGGATCTACAACCAATATCCCGACTATTTCTCAGGACCCCTACGCCTTGTCTTTGTCGACTACGAAAGCGACGGCGACTATAAATTAACCACTGATGTGGAGGTCAAGCCCTTTTCCATGATGACTTACATCCAGAGCGACCCCAACCTGGCAAAATACCAATGGATAGGAGAAATAGAGAAAAACAAGTCTTCGCCTCAAATTCTCCCTTTTCTGGATTACTCGAAAGCCTTAGGTAAAATAGAAAAAGACAAGAATGGAAATTATACTGTTGACTGTTTTTTCGATGTTCCTCTGGAAAACATCCGTTTTCGGGAGGAAAACGGCCAGTACGAATACGATATTAACCTGAGTATAAAAGTGGAAAATGTGGAGACAAAAAGTTCTTACCAGGAAAAAAAAGAGAAAAAAGACAGCCTCTCTCTCGAAAATCTTAAAAGACACATCAAAGAGGGATATTCCTTAAGGGAAACGATAAGGATTCCTTTAGAGAAAGGGACCAACAAAATCTATTTTTCTCTCCGGGATACTATCCAGCAGAAGAGGCTGCGCAAGTTGGATATCATCAAAATAAAATAATAAGGTTTGGCTCTCAGATCGTGTCTTCTTTCTTCATCTTTTCGATCGTGACAATAATATTTCTTACGGTAGGCACTTCAGGATTTTCCGGGTCCATTTCGATGAACGTATTAAAATACTCGAGAGATTTGTCAAAATCGCCCTTGTTGAGATAGGCATACCCCAATTTCATATAAGGTTTGGACCAATCTTTTTTAATCTGGATGGATAGCTCAAGATATTTGATTGCCTCATCAACTTTCTGGTGAGAGAACAGCATTTCAGCCACATTATAGGCAGCTACTTCATCTTCTGGTGAGATATCCAGAGCCTGAGTGAAATATTTCTGAGCCCTCTCAAAATCTTCTTTCCGAATATAAATTTCTCCCAATCCGGTAAAGGCACGCAAACTGGCTTGAGGATCTTTTTTATAATCGCCAAATTTTTCCATGGTTTTATTCAGGACCAGTTGAAACTCTGCCTCAGCCTTGTCCAATTCTCCCTTTTTGAGGTAACAGGTTCCGATGTTGAGATGGGCATGGTAAATCTTAGGGTATATTGTTATGAATTTCTCAAACACGATTAAAGCCTCATCATAATTTTTTTCTTTGAGGAAAAGATTCCCCTTGTCGAACAATTTAAAAGACTCCTCATCCGCCAAACTGGGAGCAAAACCCGACAATTTTTTAAGCGTAAAATCAATGGGGGAATTTCTCCTGAGCTGGTGGATATTCTTATCTATGTAAGAACTGATGTAACCCTCTTTTGTGACAGTTATTCGCCATTGGCCTGTTCCCATCCCTGCCACAGCAAAACGGCCATTCTTGTCTGAATAGCCCTCGAGTTTTGTGCCGTATTCCAAACTTTCAACAACAACCAAAACTCCTTCCAGAGGCTGCCCTTCCTCATCAACAACATTGCCATTAATCCTAGCCTTTCCCAAATGCTCCTGAGCAAATGTGGAAAGAACCACATAAGAGATAAGAAATAAGGTAAAAATACACAAGTTCAAGAATTTGTTTTTTTGGCTAAAGTTCATGCAAACCTCCTCTTTCACAATAAAAGGAATCTTTCCTGTGCCTTTTTTTCCCGGTTGTCTATTCAATAAATTCATGATCAAAAGGCTAGAGTTCAAACTCCATGACTTTTTCCAATTTTTCCTCACTCGTCTTGTTCTTGATAATAGCACGAAGTTGATTTTTTCCCAAACGAAGCTTGTCGAAATCTTCCTGCACCGACAGCATTAGAAAGAGACAGATGCAACTTTGTTTTCATGTCAATTGCAGGATTCTTTTTGCTCCAGGTGTATTCCCAGGAATTTACATCAATATTAGCGAGTTGGTTATCAACAGTTTTGAAATTGACAATTGCTGTTGGTTTTAGAGGAAGGTTCATTGTGTTGGATTTTGAAGTTTCAATAATCTTTTTCCGGTAAAAATATATCCTGTATTAATTATCTGAAACTTTCTCTGTATAATATTCAAAACCATTATAACTTCAAATGAATCCTTTTGTTGTTTGAATATAATTTTATCTTTTGTGTTTTTTTGTGTAGTTAAGTTCGTCAAATAATCTTCTATCCCAATCAATAGCAATTACAGAAAATATTCCTGGCTTTATTTCTCTTACAGCCATTACTCCTCCTGCAATTCAAACATATCTTTACTGACTCCACAAACAGGGCAAACCCAATCATCAGGAATGTCTTCAAATGCTGTTCCTGGTTCTATCCCGGAATCCGGGTCTCCAACTTCAGGGTCATATACATAACCGCATACTGTGCATACATATTTTTGCATTTTCTTTTCCTCCTTCTTCTTACTTTTTTCTTCGGAAATATAAGTTGGTGCTGTTTTTGGTGCTTTACCTTTTTTAACTTTATGATAGTAATCATAGGTCATTGGCATTTCATCATTGATAATCTCTGCATCTATCACTTTTCCAATAAAAACTATATGTGTGCCTACATCTAAATTATTTATAACCTCACATTCTAAATAAGCAACTGTATAATCAAGAACAATTGGAGAATTGGTGGCACCAATTTTATAGTTCACATCTTTGAATTTGTTTATATCTTTGCCTGACTTAAATCCAAAATGTCCGATGAATTTCATTGTCGCATCTTCTGACAAAATTGATACACTAAAAACTCTGTTTTTTTGATAAACTCGTGAGTGAGATTACCTTTGTTTATACTAACTGCAATAGTCGGCGGTTCTGAAGTTGACCTGGAAAAGGTCATCGAAGGAGCACAGAAGTTGGGAATTGTGCTGGAACTTAATTCCTATTATGACCGTCTGGATTTAAACGAATTTTACTTAAAGAAGGCCAAAGATAAAAACATAATGATCAGCCTGGGGACTGATACTCATCATGCCGGTGGGCTCGAAATGATGCGTTTTGGCGTGGGGATTGCACGTCGGGCATGGCTTGAAAAGAAAGATATTATAAACTGCTTAAGCTATGAAGATATACTCCGTAGGTCATTCAAACAGAAGCTAGGAATATGAAAGCATTCACGGAATAGACTGTATTGGCTGGGAAGCAGGGATTCGAACCCCGATTCCATGATCCAGAGTCATGTGTCCTACCATTGGACGACTTCCCAGCGACTTTGACATGATAATAAATAATCCGAAGATTTTCAATACATTGTACTCGTTTAGTACGTTAGTGACACATTGTTTCTGTGATTTAATAACCATTGTTGATAATATTCATAGGGAGTTAAATAATCAAGTGATTGATGGGGTCTGATGGAATTATAAATATATGCCCATTCCTCCAACTGCTTATTGTGATCCTTTTATTTACGGCGAGGCACCCAATTCTCGATGAACTGCTTGCTGCCAGCCTCTTGTTCTTCAACCAGAGCATGGAAGATAGCCTTCAGGTGGTAGTAGGGAAGAGTGCCGATGATCATCCGGTTGTTCAGGATCATGGTTGGTGTTGACCAGATACCATGTGCATAGAGGTCTGATGTTTTCTCGTATTCCATCCCAGTATTGATGATCTGCTGGACGGTCTCTTTGGTTTGGCGATCATTGACGGCTTCTTCAATCCCATATTTCCGGGCCAGTTCATCCCGCCACTCTGGAGAACGAGCTGACCTGAAATTGACGAAGATTTCATCGTGGACTTGGAGAAATTTCTCTGGATCATAAGCAGCCATGTAAGAGAGTTCGCACGCTCCTGGATGGAAGTTCTTATCGACAACGCTGTTACACTGGGCATCGAGTGGAAAAAACTGGAAGGCAATATTGATTTTTCCTTCGAATTCCTTTTTCAGCTTATCAAGCTGCTGGGTCAGGTACAGACAATCTGGGCAGAGGAAATCGACATATTCGATGACAACAAACACTCCATTCTTCTGTTTATATTGTTTTGTTAAAAAAATAGTAATTTAATGGCTAATAAAAGTACAGCAATAATGAATAGACTACGAATCCACACGTTACCTTTTTTAATGGCTAACTGTGCACCCAAGAATGCACCCAGAGACATGGAAAAAGCCAATGGGACGCCTACTGAAAAATCAATGAGCCCGTGGTAAAAAAAGAATACACATGCTACTAAAGAAGAACATACATTGAATATCTTGGTAATAAATGCTGACTGAAGAAAATTAAAGCCAAAAATTACTAAAAAAACGTAGCTGAGAAGAGTAACGTAACCTCCACTGAAAAATCCACCATACACGCCAAGAATAAGAATTGAAAGGGTACCAATAGCGAATTTCCACTTTGAAATTTTTCCATTCTTTTCTTTTAGGCCTAAATCTCTTTTTAAAAGAAAGATGAAGGCAATAATAAAAATAATAATCGCAATTATTCTTCTTAAAGTATCCTTATCGATGGCCAAAACAAGGTTGGCTCCTATGAATGATCCGCACAGAGTGAGAATGGAGAACAAGACAAACATCTTATACATCTTATGCTGGGTTATTTTTATCTCTTTTCTGAACCCAACCGCTCCAGAGATGCTTAAAAAGATGAGGGCAAACATATTTGTGGCAACAGCATTCTTTGAAATCATTCCCAATGAAATAAGCAAAGGAACTGTTAGTAATGAGGTCCCGCCAACCGAGACACTGAAGATACTTACGACAAAAGAAATGATACAGACTACGAAGATGTTAATTACATCCATTTACAGATGCCTTCTCTTCTGTATTATTTTTTAGGCTTCGCCCCCTGGACTCTCACACTGGCGATAAAGGTTGATAAGTTTTTCAGTTCCTCTTCCGGTATATTAAAATTTTCTACAACTGTTTTTACTGCCGGATCACTGCAGATGGATTCATAAGGGAACATTGTCTCCTCAACCACTCGTACATCTTCAAACCCAGCTTCTTTAGCGGTCTTTAAGTATTTATCCCTCATGATTGCCCCTGAGACACAGCCGATATACGCATCTTTAGAATTTTTTATGCTTTCAGGAAGCTCCCTCAACAGGACGAGATCAGATATCATCATCCTTCCACCCGGTTTCAGAACTCTAAATGCTTCCTGGAACACTTTCTCCTTCTCAGGCGAAAGGTTTATGACACAGTTAGAGATGACCACATTCACAGAATTATCGGCAGCAGGAAGATATTCGATCTCGCCAAGTCTGAATTCGACATTCTCGTATCCCCCTTTTTCTGCATTTTCTCTGGCTTTATCAATCATCTCAGGAGTCATATCAACTCCAATTATTCTCCCTTTCCTGCCCACTTTTTGTGCAGCAAGAAAACAGTCAAAGCCTGCACCTGCTCCCAGGTCAAGAACTACCTCACCTTCTTTTAATGAAGCAAGAGCGACAGGGTTGCCGCAGCCAAGCCCTAAATTTGCACCTTCAGGAACACCTTTGATATCTTTTTCGGAATAACCGATTTTTCTACTAATATTCTTGGTCATATCAGAGCTGTCACAGCACGAAGGCTCCAGACAGCAGGACTGGTTTTCCTTCTTTGATATTTTTGCATATCTCTCTCTTACCATTCTTTTTACTTCTTTTGTTCTCATAACAAGTCACCTCCAAAAAAAAATTTTGTAGCTTATCATTCAGAAATCTCTTTCATCAACGGAGCGAGCAGGTTTTTTATCATTCCTGCGAATTCCTGGGCTTTAATGAGGGACAAGCAACAGATTTTCCCTTTCTTTTCCATAGTAATCACCGCCAACTTATCTCCAGGCCGAATGCCGACCTTCTCCCTCAGCTCTTTGGGAAGTACCATCTGGCCCCTTTCATCCACGCTGACCACGGCTTCGACCTTACAACACTCCATCCTCATCTCTGTTTGTCCAGAACAACCTTGTTTACTCTTCTTGTTTGCCATGATGCCACCTCTCTTTTTAAGAATAAGTATAATATTCAGTATATTCAGTATATTCTGAATATTCTGACTTATCTTAATATACAGTTTAAGCTTTGTCAAGCTTTTTTTGTGAGTTGCTTCTTAACCGTTAAAATAATTTATGCGATTTATGAAACACAGAGAATTCGTTTTTTCTGTCGTGTATAAACTTCACTATTTTAATCTGCCAACGTTCTGGAATGAGCTTATCACAGAAAAAACAACGAGTTCATACAAAACTTTGTTCCAGTTTCTCCAAGTTTAGCGTAGGAGGCCACACTGGGGGATGAGTAGAGCGAGGAGGGTGTACCGCTGCGGTATAATAGGTGTTCAACACGGGGACGGGGATTTGTGTACCGCCTGCAGTGAAAGAGGTTGTACGGGAGGATGAGTGGCGTGAGGACAGGAATATCCTGACCCAATCCAACCTATTTAAAAAGCAGTTTGACAGTAAATAGTGATGGTGATAATATTTTGCATCTGATGAAAAAACCCTGGGTCCATTTGAGCTTTGTGTTTATTCTGACATTAGGATTTCTCTATTTTTTCTTTAGAAGTGTCGGATGGAAAGAGGTCCTGAATTGTTTGACTGATGTCAACATCATCATTTTTGTCGTTGTTATTCTTTTAACACCTTTACACTTCCTCACCCGTGCAATCCGCTGGCAGTATCTCCTAAAGCATGAGAAACGCGGTGTGACTTTATTCAACAGATTTGCAGCTAATGTGATCGGTTTTACGGTTACTTTTGCTTTCCCTGGAAGATTGGGAGAAATAGCCAAGCCTTTATATTTAGCTAAAAAAGAGAACATGAAAAAGGGATTTGTCCTTGGGACACAGGTTGTTGAGAGGATTTTTGATATTTTAGCCATGTGTTTTCTATTAGCGGTTTTTCTTTTTTTTAAGTCTTATTATGCGCCCTATTTCAATCCAGATAAGGAGACCTATTCCATTTTGACCTTTACGGGAATAGGTGCAGTTGCATTTGTTGCTTTTATTCTCATTTTGATTTTTTCTATATATTTTTTCAGAGATAAGACCCTCTCTGTTATTGCACGCATCCTGAAGCCTCTGCCGCAAAAAGTTTCCAGTAAAATCCATGTACTAATTGAAGAATTTATAGAAGGGCTGAAATTTTTCCATTCTATTGGGAATATACTTATATATATGCTCCTTTCTGTTATTGTCTGGCTTGGGATTACCTTTTTTTTCTGGATGTTTTTTTTCGCTTATCATGTTTCTGTTCCTTTCTTTTCTCTTATACCTTATATGTTCCTGACAATGGTTGGTGCCTCTATTCCAACTCCTGGAATGGTTGGAGGATTTCACTATTTCAGCAAGCTTGGCCTAACTTCTTTTTTTAATGTTGATCCTAACTTGGCAGTTGGAATGACAATTGTAATGCATGCGCTCCAGCTTGTAGTGACTTGTATAATTGGATATGCTATACTCTGGAAAGATGGGATTTCCATGTTTCAGATAAAAAAATTAAGAGAAGAGAGTGAACAATGAAGTGTCCGTATTGTGAAAATCCGGAAAGCAAGGTTATTGATTCACGGGAAAGCAAGAACGGCATTACTATTCGCCGTCGGCGTGAGTGCCTTTCCTGTGAAAAAAGATTTACGACCTATGAAAAGATAGAGGAAATTCCTTACATGGTTGTAAAGAAAGATGGAAGAAGGCAGCGTTTTGATAGCCAAAATATAATGCGTGGGCTGCTCAAGGCCTGTGAAAAAAGGCCTGTTCCTGTAGCAAAACTGGAAGAAATTGTGGAAGAAATCGAGTTAAAACTCCAGGAAAAACCCGATAAAGAGATCGCTACCTCTGAAATCGGGCAGTATGTTATGAGCAAATTGAAAGAACTGGATAAGGTAGCTTATGTAAGGTTTGCCTCTGTTTATAGAGAATTCAAGGATGTTTTAGAATTTAAAAAAGCATTAGAAACTCTTTTAAAAGAGAAATAAAATAGCCTCCCGGGAAATAAATATTATAGGGACAGGGAATATAAACAGAAGATGGGAGATATTATGTTATTGAAAAAATTTTATGAGAATAAATGTGGGGAATAAATATGGAGAAAAAAATAGCCGAAGAGAAAAATAACAATGACGACCCGCCGGAAGATATAATCGGAGAAGAAGGGCAAAAACTCAATATCCCCAAGCATCTGCCGGTACTGATGTTGAGAGATATTGTTATTTTTCCTTATATGGTTGTTCCCTTGTTTGTGGGTAGAGAAAAATCAAAGGAAGCTATTGAGCATTCCCTTTCCTCTCACCGGATGATTTTTCTCCTGACTCAGAAAGACATAGAGACGGAAAATCCAAAGAGCGAAGATGTATATGAGATGGGAACAGTTGCATTGGTCATGAGAATGCTGAAACTCCCCGATGGAAGAGTAAGAATTCTGGCACAGGGCCTTATAAGAGCCAGATTGGAAGAGCTTGAAGAAGATAAGCCTTATTATAGGGCCAGAATAAGTATGATTCGCGAATTGGAAGAAGAAAAAAAATCTATAGAAGGTGAGGCCTTGATCAGGAATGTCCGCGATGGACTTGACAAGGCTTTATCGCTTGGGAAAAATATCCCCCCTGAAATCATAATCATTGCAGCAAACATCGAGGAGCAGGGGAGGCTGGCTGACCTTACCGCAGCTAATCTGGATTTAAAAATTAAAGAAGCTCAGAATCTTCTGGAGATGATTAATCCTTTCCAGAGGTTGAAAAAATGCTATGAACTGTTGACCAAAGAAATTGAGCTTCTGGATGTCCAATCAAAGATCAGCACCGAGGCTAAAGGCGAAATGGATAAGCTCCAGAAACAGTATTTTCTTAGACAGCAAATAAAAGCCATCCAGAAAGAGCTAGGTGAAGGTAGTGAAATTCAGGAAGAGATAAAAGGCTATAAGAAGAAATTAAGAAGGTTAAAATTATCCGATGAGGTAAGACAGGAGTTGGAAAAACAGATCAGTCGCCTTTCCCAGATGCATCCGGAATCAGCGGAAACCGCAGTGGTTCGCAACTATCTGGATTGGATGTTTGCTCTTCCCTGGAACAAACGCACTGCCGATAATCTGGACCTTCGCAATGTCAAAAAAATTCTTGATGAGGATCATTATGGCCTGGATAGAGTTAAAGAAAGAGTCCTTGAATATCTGGGTGTGAAAACTCTTTCCAAAAAGATAAAAGGCCCTATTCTTTGTTTTGTAGGTCCTCCCGGAGTAGGGAAGACTTCTCTCGGCCGTTCAATAGCAAGGGCACTTGGGAGGAAGTTTATTCGCATTTCCCTGGGTGGTGTGAGAGATGAAGCAGAAATCAGAGGACATAGAAGGACATATGTTGGAGCAATGCCGGGAAGGATTATACAGGGATTGAGACGCTGTGGTTCTAATAATCCTGTATTCATGATGGATGAAGTAGATAAAATCGGGGCTGATTTTAGAGGTGATCCTTCATCTGCACTTCTGGAAGTGCTTGACCCTGAACAGAATTTTTCTTTTAGCGACCATTACCTTGGTGTCCCATACGATCTGTCCAAGGTTATGTTTATCACTACCGGTAATCTTCTTGACCCTATCCAACCGGCCTTCCGTGACAGGATGGAAGTTCTCCGCCTTCCGGGTTATACAGAAGACGAAAAACTTGAGATAGCTTTCCGCCATTTGGTCCCAAAACAAATTGAGGAAAACGCCCTGAATAAAAATTTGATTTATTTCACAAAGGGTGCTGTAAAAAAAATTATTTCTTTCTATACAAGGGAAGCAGGAGTCAGGAATCTTGAAAGGGAAATTGCCTCGGTGTGCAGGAAAATAGCCAGGAAAGTAGCCGAAGGCAAAAAACATCTGACCAGGATCACATCCCAGAACATCGAAAGATACCTGGGCCCGCCAAAAATATTCAGGGACCAGCTGCAGAAGAAGAATCGTGTTGGTGTGGCTACTGGTGTTGCATGGACTGCTGCTGGAGGAGAGATACTTTTTGTGGAAACAACGAAAATGAAGGGAAAAGGGAACCTTACTTTGACTGGTTCCCTTGGTGATGTCATGAAAGAATCTGCTCAAGCTGCTTTGAGTTATGCAAAATCTAATTCTAAAGGGCTTGGTATAGACAGCCAGATTTTCTCCAAAAATGATTTCCATATACATATTCCAGAGGGTGCAATACCAAAAGATGGTCCCTCTGCAGGAGTGACTATGCTGACTTCTTTAATTTCTGTCTGTGCTGACAGAAAAATCAGATGGGATGTAGCAATGAGCGGTGAGATTACATTACGTGGTAGTGTTCTACCGGTGGGGGGAATTAAAGAAAAAGTTCTGGCGGCCCAGCGGTCCGGAGTGAAAGAGATGATTTTACCTCTGGCTAACAAGAAAGATTTATTTGATATTCCAAAAAAAATAATGAAAGAAATGAAATTTGTTTTTATAGAAGATGTAAATGAGATTATTAATGCTGCTTTGGTGAAAGATTCTGGTGATTAAACCTGAACTCCGGTATTCTAATCAAGTGTGTTAGTTTTTCTTTATGAAACTACAGGGTTTAAAAGAAAAAGAGCTTATTTCAGAACTAAGGAAGGAGTTTTCTGTATCGTGCCCGGAATTGACAGTTGGTATAGGCGATGATGCCGCTGTTATTAAGGCAGGAAAAAGCTCTTTTATTATCACCAAAGACCTGCTTGTTGAAGATTTTCATTTTGTCTCCTCCTTTCATCCTCCCTATTTTCTTGGCCGGAAAAGTTTAAATGTTAACTTGAGTGACATAGCAGCAATGGGCGGTGTGCCCAGGTATGCGCTTCTCGGGTTGGGCTTGCCAATACAGATAGAGCTGGATTGGTTGGAAAAATTTTTCGCAGGACTGAAGTCAGCAGCAAAAGAAGAAAAGGTCATTCTTATTGGAGGAGATATTTCCCAGGCAAAAAAAATTACAATATCTATAACTGCTGTCGGAGAAGGGAAAAACATTTTAAAACGAAGTGGGGCAAAACCGGGACATCTTCTCTTTGTTTCAGGCACTTTGGGTGATGCCAGGCAGGGGCTGCTGCTGGCAAGAAAAGGATACAGTATTGGAGATGATAAAAAAGCAGATATGCTGCTAAAGGCTTTTCTGGACCCTGCTCCTTGCGTTTCGCTTGGATGGGAACTTTCCCATCTTATGTTGGCTTCTTCCATGATAGATATCAGTGATGGTTTATCTGTAGACCTGGGCCATATCTGTGAAGAAAGCGGGTGTGGTGCTGAAATATATTTGGAAAAATTGCCCATCTCCACTGAACTGCGTTCCATGCAGAGAAGGGCTTTTTGGTATGCTCTCCACGGTGGAGAGGATTATCAACTTCTTTTTTCAATCCCACCGCAGCAGATCGATTCAATTTCTAGACTGCAAAAGAAATTCAGGATTACTCAGATAGGCAGGATAATTGAGGGGAAAGATGTTTTTATAGTGGATAAAAGCGGAAAGAGGAAAAAATTAATGGAAAATGGGTATCAGCATTTCAAAATGCGGTGAGCCATATCTGATTCAGGACGAAAGAGGCTAACTTTGGAGGAAATTACCTTCATACAATACTACCGAGGGCCCTGACTGAAAGACTTTCTCTTTTTCCCATTCTACTGTTAGGTTCCCCATGGATGTTCTTACATTCACCTTTCTTTCCGTCAGATTTTTAAGGATGGAAGCTACTGCAGCAGCACAGGCACCACTTCCTGAAGATAGAGTCTCCCCTACACCTCTTTCCCAAAAAAGGACTTCGATTTCTTTTCTGTTTGAGACTCGTATGAATTCGGCATTTATTCTCTTTGGAAAGAAAGGATGGAATTCTATTTCGTATCCTATTTGATGCCATTCGATTCGAGCAGGGAAACGGTCGAAAAATATACCGCAGTGGGGATTGCCGAGTGAGACCAGGGTAATATGGTGGACCTTTTTATTGATGGAGAGTGGATAGTCGATAATTTTTTCATGAAAAGTTCCATCATCAAAAGGAATATCTTTGGAGCTTAAATGGGGAATTCCCATTTCAATTTTAATGTCAAAGAAATTGTCTTTCCGTTTGAGGAGTTCACTTTCGCGATTTCCTACGGTTGTTAAAAAAGTGATTTTGGGAGACTCGATTTTTTTTTGATAGTACAAATATGCTGCCGCACATCTCAGGCCGTTTCCTGATACTTCTGCTTCGGTCCCATCAGCGTTGAAAATCCGGAAGTTGACGAACCCCATGTCTTTATCCTTGACAGATATCAACAGCAGGCCGTCGGCTCCGATTCCTGTATGCCGTGCGCATATGCGTCTTGCAAGAGTAGCTTTTTCTTTAATACAGGGATTTTCTTCTTCGTCAATTATCAGGAAGTCATTGCCTAGTGAATGAACCTTGGTTATTTTCATTCAGGTATCCTTAAAGTAACGATGAATTCTTGTGCTTGCCTATTACTTTCCCTGCTGATGAGCAGCATTATTGATTCTCCGGGAGAAGTTTTTTTCAAAATAGATTCCAGTTCTTTTGCGCTCCTGACTCTCTTTCTATTGGCTTCAAGAATAATATCTCCGACTTCCAGGCCTTCTTTTGCTGCCTCGCTGTAACGTCTCACTTCGGTTATTATTAGGCCTTCTTGTGTCTTGTAACCGTAGCGGTTTGCCAGGCGGGGAGTTAATTCCCTTACTGATAAGCCTATATCCTTTCCTGAAGAGGAAGTTGTTTCCTGTTCTTTTTCGGATTCCAATTCTGCGATTTTTACTATGTAACTTTCTTCCTTGCCATCACGGATAACTGAAAGTTTAACTTTTGTACCGGGCTTGATATCGGCAATTTTAAACATCAGGTCGTTAGGATTTTTTACAGGTTCGTCATTAACTTTAATTATCACATCGTAGCGCTCAAGTCCGGCTTTGTCAGCAGGAGTGCCCTGTTCAACCTGATTGATCATGACTCCATTTCTTGACTTTAGACCGAGATTCTTTTTTGTTTTTTCATCAATAGGATAGAGTCCTCTAACTCCCAGATAGCCCCGTATTACTCTTCCATTTTCTTTCAGTTGTATGACTACTTTTTTTGCCAAACTGGAGGGAATGGCAAAACCGATCCCGATATTTCCTCCAGTGGTAGTTGATATCAAACTATTAATACCAATGACCTCGCCCTTGGTGTTTACTAGAGGACCACCGCTGTTTCCGGGGTTTATGGCAGCATCGGTCTGAATATAGTCCTGGTAAGTCGGGAGGTTCATTCCTGCACCAAGCTGTCTGCCTTTTGCGCTGACGATTCCGGCTGTGACAGTATGTTCAAAGCCTAGAGGATTTCCTATGGCAAGAACCCATTCTCCCGCATGTAATTTTGTTGAATCTCCAAGCTCAGCATAGGGCAAATTTTTTTCATCAACCTTAAGTAATGCCAGATCGGTGCTTGGATCAGTGCCTACAATCTTTGCAGTGTATTCATTTCCCTGAAGAGTAGTAACGGTGACTTTAATAGCTTTCTCTGCGATGTGATTGTTTGTGATTATATAGCCATCTGTGCTTATAAAGAAACCTGACCCCCTGGCCGAAGAGCGGTATTCCTGTTCTCTCTTGGGGGGAGATCCAAAAAATCTATCCCAGAAATCATCGAAAAAGAGATCATCTCCAAAACCGCTAATCTTCCTCGTTACTACCTTCTCGGCTTCAATTCTCACAACGGCAGGGCTCACTTTTTCAGCGATTTTTGCAAAGTCTAGATTTTCTCTCGGCTGGGAAAGCGAGGAAGCATATAGATTAGCAGATGAGTTCTCTAAGAAGTTATCAGGCGAATTTTTCCCAGGGGAATAAACAAGAATCAGGCCTGTTATGATTATTCCGAGCACGAAACTTAATAAAGCTATCAGTGGAGTTTTTTTCATTTCTCTACCTCCAAAAGTATACTTTAAAGTAGCATAATAATATTAAAAATTCAACCAACTTATCGGGGACGGTTCTATTTTTTTCCCTTACCTAGCTTTAATTTCTTGATATTTCAGAGAAAATAGAACCATCCCAGAAATATGGTAAAACTATCAAGAAAGAGGAAAAGTTGCACAATGTTGATTTAAAGCATTCACTCTACCTTTGGCATACTGCCTGCTGGTATTTGACTGCCTACTGAAAAACTGTACTTGGTACAAGTAAATACGTACCTGGTACATTTTTCACTGCCTCTGCGTTTTTTATCTTTCGACTGCTGATTACCAACTGCCTACTGGCTGCAGGATAAGTTTGAACTTTTTTGTCTTCTATTATATTATCCTTTACTGCTTACCTTTTAAGATTCTGGGTGTTAAGGCCAAATGAGAAAAATGGGATATCGCTTAAAAAAGGGAATTCTGATTGTTTTTGAAGGTATAGATGGGACAGGAAAAACTACTCAAGCTGAAATACTGCTGGACAGGCTTCGAAAGAAAGATTTTGAGACAGTTTATTTTCAGGAGCCTTCTATGGGTAAGTGGGGCCGTGAAATTAAGAAAAAGGCAGCCTTTGCGAATTCAATCACGCCAGAGGAAGAATTAGATCTGTTTCAAAAAGACAGGAGAGAAAATGTTGAGAAAAACCTGAAGCCTGCTTTGGAAAAGAGAAAAATTGTTATTTTAGATAGATATTATTTTTCGACCATAGCTTATCAGGGTGCAAGGAGGATAGATCAAGGATTTATCCGCAGCATTAACGAAGAGTTCGTTGTAATGCCAGATCTGGTTTTTATACTGGATGTTGATGTAAAAAAAGGCCTCCAGCGTATAGAGACGAGAAAAAAAAGGGACATCCTTTTTGAACAGGAAGAATATTTAGTCAAAGTAAGAGAAATATTTAAGAGTTTTAAGGGAGAAAACATCATTCATATAGACGGGCATAAATCTATAGAAGAAATATCTAATGAGATAGGAGCAGTCGTTTTTAAATACCTTGATTTTCTGTCAATATAATCTTAGCTTCTCGGGGACGGTTCTATTTTTTCCCCTTACCTAGTTTTAATTTCTTGATCTTTTAGAGAAAATAGAACCGCCCCCAAAATATTCTGTCTACTGAAAAACTGTACCTGGTACAAGTAAATACGTACCTGGTACATTTTTCACGGCCTCTGATTTTTTTATCTTTCGACTGTCTACTGCCGACTGGCTGCTTGCTCTCTCTCGTAGATATCTGCTATATTCTAAGAGTAGAAATGAAAAATAAATTTGTCTTAAAGATAAAGAAATTCAGAATTAAAAAATCGAGCTTAAAAAAATTAAGAAATCTCAGCAGGAATAAATATTATAAAGGAGCTTTCCTGGCCTTTATTTTTTTATTGGTGTGTATTTTTGGAGCACTGCTTGGATTTTATGTCGGGGTTCTGCGGAATGTTCCTTCTATCTCTAAACTCGAGGAATATAAACCAAACATAATTACTTATATTTACTCTGATGATGGAGAAGTCATAGGAGAATATGCATTACAAAAAAGAATTGAAATCACATATGAAGAAATCCCCGAGGTTTTGAAGAATGCAATTATTGCAACAGAGGACCCGAGGTTTTACAGCCACCATGGAATTGATTATAAGGGTATTTTACGAGCTGTTAAAGAAGATATTAAGCTAATATTGAAGCCGAGAAAGCTTCATGGGGGAAGTACTATAAGCCAGCAGTTAGTGAAACAGCTTTTTCTTTATCCAAAACAGACTGTACGGCGGAAACTGAAAGAAGCGATTCTTGCCCTGCAGCTCGAAAGGAATTATTCCAAAGAAAAGATACTAACCATGTACTGCAATCAGTTTAATCTAGGGCATGGTGCATATGGAGTTGAAGCTGCATCGCAGTTATACTTTGGTAAGAATGTCTCAGAGTTGAACCTTGAAGAATCGGCTTTGATTACCGGTATCTTCAGGGCGCCCACTTCTTATTCTCCCTACAGAAATCCTGACCTGACATTGCGCCGCCGCAATCATGTCTTTAACCGTATGGTCGAAGAAGGATTCATAACAGAAGAAGAAGCCGCTGAAATCAAGAAAGAGCCACTTAATGTTCTTCCTTTATACCGGGGAGATTCTGAATTTGCTGTTTATTTCAATGAAGAAATCAGAAGATATTTGTATGATAATTACGGCAAGGATTCTCTTTACAGAGAAGGGTTGAAGGTCTATACAACTTTAAATACAGAGTACCAGGGATATGCGGAAAATGCTGTAAGGAAATGGCTCCATGTTCTGGATAAGAGGCAGGGGTGGAGAAAAGACAAAGAAAACTTGCTGGATATGGGGATTGAAAACCTGGAAGAGCTGGAGAAGCCAATACAAAATCCCGTAAAGAGTGAAAAGCCTGAAAAGTTACTGATGGATTGGCAGAAACCTTCTATTGAAAAGGGAGAGGTAATTGAAGCGGTTGTCATGTCGGTTGAGACACGCAAGGCGGATGTTAAGGTGAAAGATTATATTGGCGAAATGACGAATAAAGATATTGCCTGGACCAATACAAAAAACCTGAAAAGCCTTATTAAGAAGGGAGATATAATACATGTTAGAGTCAATGACTTAGATGAAGAGAAGAAAGAACTCCTTGTTTCTCTTGACCAGGAACCGCTTCTTGAAGGGGCTTTTCTTGCTATCGAACCCCAAACGGGCCAGATAAAAGCCATGGTGGGCGGATATTCTTTTAAGAGGAGTGAGTATAACATTACAACTCAGGCTTTAAGGCAGTGTGGTTCGGTAATAAAACCCATACTTTATACAGCTGCCCTGGAGAATGATTTCACACCTGCAAGTGGGATTGTTGATGAGCCTACAGATTTTGAAGACAAATGGTCCGGGGAATTGTGGTCTCCTCCAAATTACGATAAGAAATATAAAGGACGTGTTACTTTACGTAAAGGCTTGGAAGAGTCAAGAAATATTGTTACGGCAAAACTTCTGGAATATATCTCGCCTCAGACTGGGGTTAATTACTGCCGTAAATTCGGAATTACTTCGACGATTTATCCTTATCTTTCTCTGGCATTGGGAGCCTTTGAGGTTAAAATGATTGAGCTGGTTTCTGCTTTTTCCACTTTTCCAAATAAAGGGATTCGTATAAGACCTTACTTCATTACACATATAGAAGATAATGATGGGAACATTTTGGAAGAAGCCAAGATCGAATCAGATGAAGTAATATCTCCCCAGATTGCATATATAATGACTTGTTTACTTCAGGGCGTTGTGCAGAGAGGGTCTGCTCAAGCAGCAAGGTTCCTGGAGAAACCTTTGGCCGGGAAAACCGGGACTACTGATGACTTTTCCGATGCTTGGTTTATGGGTTTTTCACCTTCGCTTTGTGCAGGTGTTTGGGTTGGCTATAAAGAGGGGAGGATAACAATAGGTGACCGGCAGTCAGGTGCTGTGGCTGCTCTTCCCATATGGATAGATTTTTTTCAGAGAATCATTGAGAAAGAGAAAAAAGAAGCAGAGGAAGCAGGAGAAGAAGAACCAATACAGGAAGAATTCGAAGTCCCATCCAATCTTGCTTTTGTGGAAATCGATAGCAAGACCGGCTTACTGGCTACTCCGTTCTGTTTGTTTCCTATGATGGAAGTTTTTATTCCAGGAACAGAGCCGAACAGATTCTGCTCTTATGAAGATCACATGATGACTTTGGATTATTATGAGACTTTAAAAGAGAAGAAATAACTTGAGTTGAGTGTCACTATTTCTTTTTGGTTTTGCTGGAGCTTGAAGAAGAACGAGTGCGGGAAGAAGAGGATCTTCCTGTTGAGGATGAAGTCTTGGAACGTGAAGAGGAGCTAGAGCTTACTTTTCTAGAAGAGGAAGTGCGTGAAGAGTTGCTTTTGATATATTTGCTGCTTCCGCCTGAAATGTAATTATACAGCCGGCCGAGAGTGGAGCGTGATTTTCTTGTTCTGGACAACTCCGAGTATTTTTTAATGCTGATGTTTGGTGAGGAAGGATAGCCTGTCTTTCTCGTGAGAATGTTCCTTTCATTTGAAGGTTTGAGATTCCGCACAGTGCTTTTTTTGACCTGTACTGAACCCTCAGTTTTAATCTTTTTGTAATTGGAAGTACTTGTGCGTTTCATTTCTTTAAATTGAACCGCACTTTCTTTATTGTGAAGAAAGACCTTTTTCCCTTCGAGCTTCTGTACTGCGATTTCGCTTTTTGTAAGCTTGATATTCGGCCCTTTGTTGGTCATGCTGATTTTGCCGAGTTTCTTTATCGAATCCTGAGTTAATGCAACTTTAGAAACGTTTCTTGCTTTAAGCTGATTCTTGTGGATTACAGTAAGAGCTCTGGAATTATAAGGGTAGTATCCTGTGTACCTGCTATAATACATATTATTGTAGAGGTAGCCAGGATAGCCATAATAGCTCAAAGGTGCCCAGCCGTAATAGTCATATCCATAGTACCAGCTTACCCAGCCAGGGCCCCACATTGAAGTGGGAATCCAGTACCAGCCAAGGCCTACCCCCCAGTGCCATCTGCCGTAGTGATAAGTTGCCCATCCCCATGGTTCGTAGGGAAGCCAGGTCCAGCCTGCTAAAGGAGTCATGATCCATCTGCCGTTGTAGTAAGGACGCCAGTTTACTCCTACACCGCCAGGAACCCAGACATATCCATATGGTGGGACATAAGTCCATTCTCCATTCGCGTCTAGTTCATTTTCAAAATCTTCAAGTTCCTCGGGAAGATAAGCATTTGCCATATGTTTCCGGGCTTCTGATTCTCTGTTTTCGCTCCACATGTCAAAACTATCATCAGCGACTGCCATGAATCGTGTTGGCTGGGAAGTGAAATGGCCGTTGATTACTTCTAACCTGTGCGCCTCTTTTATCAGGGCTGATCCGGATTCTCCGGCTGCTTCCACCAATCCCTCGAAAACAAATATTTCTGTTTCAGCGTTTTCTCTTACATCAAATCTATACAGACCCACATTTAGAATGTAAGTAGAGACATCTGAACTATGGATTTCTATAGTTTTTTCTTTCTCCAAATTATAAACGCTTAAATAAATATTCCCAGACCAAAGCCGGACCTGAATGAGGTCATCTCCCTTTTTTGGCAGGTTTAAAAAGTCTAATTTTGTATTGTTGTCCAAACGAATATAATTTCCTTTTCCCAGATATATTTCTACTCTGCCGTCTGTTGTCCCGATTCTGTCACCTTCTGAAATCGGCATGTTCACGATGCTTTCTTCGTAAGTGAGTTCAGAAGCCCTCTGGACATAGGAGTTTCCAGTGACATAGCTTAAGCGTGCAAATGAGTTATTGGTATATGTAATTTCTTCTGCCCCCAATGTAGAAAGGAAGAAAAGAAGAATTATTGATGCAACTGCAATTTTTTTCATTTTTCTTCTCCTTTTATTCTAATTTTATCATATATTATGCAATTGTTATGCCAACTTTTCTCCTCTGATTTCGGGAGTTTTTTTGTCCTTAATAGATGACGAGTGATACATTATCAATACACACACAACGTGGGTAATTCATAAAAATTGCTGATAGATGATATTAATTAATACCTGCTTTAATCGTTCTCCAAGAAATCCTTGTAAGCACCTTGTGTTATACGTTCTCTTTAATAAAATTTAATTATATATCAGCAATTTTTACCTTACAGGCGAGCCGATCTTACCGCATCTGCTTCGTTACAGCGCATTCGTGGTGAAGGACCACAACTTCATGCGCTGTGCCTTGCATCTGCGGCAAGCTTGACTCGTGAATAACCCACGTTTTCCTGGATTATTCATAAAGAATGCCGACACCTTTATTTAACCTTGATGAAATATGCTTGTCAGAGCATATGAATTTGAGGGGATGGGGGAAGCGACATTAAAAGATTTAGCCTTTCTGAGTCGATATTCGAGGGAACCCGATGAAGTCGGGCCTGATGGATGTGTGAGCACTGTATGATCAAAGGGGCGGTGTTAATGATGGCTCGCGGACATTATGGCGGTGCTTAAGATAAACATGCGGAGTTCCAGCAGAGCCGAGAAGATCGGGAGGAAATGGCGTTAAAAATCTTAGTGGAGCGCAAACATGCACTCAAATTCATCTATTATCAGCGCCTTTTTTTAACTTTAGTTTTAGATAAATACAGGCCATGATCGAGTATCTTTTAATGTCTCCAAGAGAGCGGATTTTGGAAATAATTCTTGGAATTTTTCGGAATATCCTGAATTTTCCTCCACTTAATGACCAGCGAAAAAGTAGTTCGCTGATTTGAGCCCAATTCAGCTTATCCACAAAGAGCGGCACTTCTCCCTGGGCAGTTGGCAGAGTGACTATCTTGGAACGATATTTTTTTGCCCAGGAAAAATCTTTGGGCAGGATTCCAAGCTCCTTGGCTGTTTTTTCGAGCGGAGTCCCCGGATAAATGTGAAGAATAGCAATGCTTCCTTCGATTTTATCTTTATATTGTTCGATTATTCTTACGGTTTCTCTGGCTTCTTCCCATGTTTCAGTGGGATGACTGAAGATGAAAAAGGGGTTTGGAATGATATTAAGTTCAAGGCACCATTGAACTACATTATGAAAGTCAGTGATGTTTATTTTCTTATTTATTATTTCGTTGCGGATTCTCTCAGAACCTGCTTCGAGGCCAAAGGAGAGATGAAATAACCCCGCCTTTTTCATCTTTACAAGGAGGGGTCTGTTGAAAATGTCGATCCTTATGTCACATTTCCAGAAGATGTTGAGTTTTCTTTCAATAATAAGGTCGCATATTTGTTCGACTCTTTTGGGGTTAGCGTTGAAAGTGTCATCATAGAAAAAGATTACTCTGATTCCGTATTTTTTAACAAGAAACTCGATTTCATCAACGATATTCTGGGGACTTCTCATCCGGACTTTTCGTCCCCAGTTTATAGGGGTTGCACAGAAATTGCAGTTAAATGGGCAGCCACGGCTGGTCATCATGTTGACTGCTGGAAGCATGCCGTGGCCAGGAACTCCGAATAGGAAATTATATTTTTCAAAAGGTACGAGATGGTAAGCAGGAAAAGGAAGACTGTCGAGGTTTTGAATCGGAGGGCGGGAAGGATTTGTTTTAATTTTGCCGTTAATCCTTAAAGAAATACCGGGAACAGAAGCGAGTGATTCGATGTTTTTGTCCTTTTCAAGGGTCTTGCAAAGCTCGGACATAGTCATTTCCCCTTCGCTTCTAACAACGATATCCAGCTCTGGAAGGTGCTCAAGGCAGTCTTCTGCGGCCATGGAGGCATGCGGTCCTCCTAAAATAGTAAGTGCTTTGGGTAAAGCTTTCTTGGCAATTTTTATAAGTTTGAAACTTAAAAAACGATTTTCAGTAGTTGATGTGACTCCAATGATATCCGGGGTAAAAGTCTGAATCTCCCTTCGGATTTGACCCCAGTTTAACTTAAGAATGTCTGTTGGCAGGATGCGGACATCATGTCCTTCGTTTTCCAGTACTGCTCCTATATAAAGAAGTCCTAAGGGAGGCATTGATGACCCTTTAGACCAGCGTTCAGCAAAATACCCTCCAGGCGGGATTAATAACTGGACTTTCATTTTCTCTCTTCTGCCTCCTTTTTCTCGAGTTTTAAAGCATAAATGTTTGTGATGTTGGGCTCTGGCATGGTTGTCCCATAGATATAATCGGCAACTTCCATAGATTTGAAATTGTGCGTAATGAGTATGAACTGTGTCTGCTTTTTAACTTTTCTCATTAGATTGAGAAACCTGGTTAAATTCGTTTCATCCAGAGCCGCATCTACCTCGTCAAGGATACAAAAAGGAGCAGGTTTGTAACGGAAAAGGGCAAAGAAAAAAGCCAGGCTTGTTAAGCTTTTTTCTCCTCCTGATAAGAGATTCAGGCTGTTTACTTTTTTCCCTGGTGGTTGAGCAATGATCTCTATACCGCTTTCTAATGGTTGAGATGGCTGGCTTAATTTAACTTCTGTACGGCCTCCTTCAAACAGGAGAGAAAAGACTTCCTGGAAGTTTTTATTCACTTCATTCAAAGCTTTCTGGAATTGAATTTTGCTTTCCTGGTCAATTTTTCTGATGGCTTCCTTGGTTGAATCAATAGATTCGCGGAGATCTTCATTTTCTTGAGTGAGGAAATCGAAGCGTTTTTTCTGGATTAAATATTCTTCCTCAGCCAGGAGGTTTACACTTTTAAATTTTTGAAGCTTTTCTTTGGCCTCAGTTAATAATTCCTCTATATCACGCTCAGTTTTCTCTTGAGATATGTTTTCATTTTTTATTTCTCCTGCCGTTTTTTTAAGTTCTTGCCAGCAGGATTCTTCAAGATTGACCATGTCACGATCTTTCTCAGCTTTTTTTATTTCCTTCTGGACTCTTTCTTCCTTTTGTGCCTCGTATTTTTCTCTTATGCTTTTGATTCTTTCTTCATTTTCATGCTGCTCATTAAGAATAATGTTCATGTGGGATTCATTTTTAAGTAATTTATTTTCTTTCTCATTATTTTCTTTTTCAAGAGCCACAGCGGTTTTTGTAATTGAATTGATGTTTTCTTGAATCTTCATCTTCTGTTTTTCAGAGAATTGAATTTCTTTATCTAAAGATATAATTCTGGCTTCGATAATTTCTTTCCTTTGATTAATTGAATTATACCGTTGATTCAAGTTTTTTATCTTTTCCTTAAGTATATCAATGCTTGATTTGACCTCAAAGTACTGTTTCTTACCGTGCTCGCTTTTTCCCTGGAGTATGCCGAAAGTTTCTTCTTCCGTTTTGATTTTTTCTTTCAAAGCTTCCTGTTCCTCTTCAAGTTTTTTAGATCTCAGAGAGATTGCCTTGAAATTGTTGGTTAGATCCTGCTTTTCTTCGGAAATGGTTGAAAGCTCTTTTTTTAGAATGGCTAGATTAGCTCCGATTTTTTCTTTCTCTCTTTGTTCATACTCTTTTTCTTTTTCTTTCCCGGTAATTTGTGTTTCAAAGTGGGCGATTTCTGTTGATTTTATCTTTATCTTTTCTTCAAGCTTCTGTTTTTCATTGTTTTTCCTAGTAATTTCAAGGTTTATAGGTGATATCTCTTTATCAGTCAGTACAATGTTTTCTTTTAGTTTTCTTATCTCTTGGGTAAGAGCAAAGATCCCTTCTTTTTTCCGTCCTGATTTCAAAAGCCCGGAAGATAATAACACTTCACCCCGGACAGTGATGAAATTGATTGCTGGATAGCTAACCCAGAGTTCTAAAGCTGTTTTTATGTCATCGACAATAGCAGCTTCGCGGAGTTGAGGGAGGTAATCTTTGATTTTTGGGTCTGGCTTGACATGTGCTTTTAAACGGCCAACAATACGTTGGTCTTGATATGCTTTTTCAAAAACCCGCTCTTTTTTTCCGGGGGAAAAAAGAAGAAAGTCACCTTTTAATTCTCTTCCAGCGAAATTTTTCAGGAAATCTTCTGTGTGGATGAGAGAAGCTTTTGATTCTTCTTTCCACAAAACATCTATTAAAAGGGCATGTTCGCTATCAGTTTCTATCAAATCGGCCAGAACCCCCAATGTTCCTGGAAAAGCAGCGTCACTATGCTGGCCTTTTTCTTGAATTTTCTCTAACGCATGAAGGTGATGAAGGGCCTCGTCTTTTTTCTGTCTTAGCTTTGCCAGTTGGGTTTGAAGATTCTCAATACCTGATTGAATTTTTTTCAGTGAATTTTGTTGTGTTTTAAGCTGGAGTTTTTTTTCATCCAGTATTTTCCAGCTCCCAGTAATATAATCCGAGGATTGTTCAAGCTTTTTTGTTTTTTGGAGGAAGAGGTTATGATTTGATTCTATCTGAGCAGAGAGCTTTTCTTCCTGGCGGAGGGTCAACTCTAATTCCTTATCAAGTTTGGCCTCCTCGTTTCTTATCTCTGTATATGAAGAGAGTTTGATAAGATGTTCATTTCTTAAAGTTTTGATTTCTTTACGTATTGACTCCAATTTTTCCCTAGAAGCCTGTTCTGCTTGATTTAGGTCCTTTAAATCATTTTCTCTTTGTTCAAGAGTCTCATTTAGGATTTTAAGATTTTTTTCTATTTCATTTTGCTCTTTTTCAAGAGATGCCAGCTCCTGCTTGAATTCTTCTCTGTTTTTTCTTGCTCTGCTGCTTTTTTCACTGAGGGAATCAATCTGCCTCGATCCATTTTCTTTTTCTGATTCGAACCGTGAAACCTGTGTCTTTAAAGCAAATAGATCTTTCTGTGCTTCCTTATTGAATTGTTCAAATTCCCACACTTCTTTTCTTTTTTCAGCAAGATTTTTCTCTTCGATTTTTAGTTGTGCAGTGATTTCGTTTTCCCGGCTCAGGCTTTTTCTGTAAGAAATTGCGGTTTCTTTACGGCTTTTTTCAAGTTGGTCAATTTTTTCCCTGAAGAGTAGGAGTGTCAGCTCGCGGATTTTTTCTCTTAGTTTTCTATATTGTATGGCAGCATGAGCCTGTCTTTTTAGGGAGTTTTTCCCTTTTGACACTTCGGTTATGATGTCTTCTAACCTGATCAAGTTTTGCTCAGTCTCTTCCAGTTTGCGCTGAGTATGCTGTTTTTTATCTTTGTAGTAAGCTGTGCCTGCAGCTTCTTCCAGCAGAAGTCTTTTTTCTATTGGTTTTGAAGATAGGAATTGACCGATACTCCCTTGCTCGATTACAAAATAGGCTGTTTCCCCGATGGATTTTTTCCAGAGTGTTTCCTGAATGTCTTTAAGCCTGACAGCTTTGCCATTCATCCTGAATTCGCTTTCGCCTGAACGGAAAAGACGGTGATTAATAATAAGTTCGTCTTTGCCATCCCCTAAAAACAGGGTGACGTCTGCCATGTTCATCGGTGCTTTTTTTAGGTTTCCGTTAAAAATGACATCGCCGCTTCGTTCTCCCCTTAAGGATTTAAGTCTTTTTCCCTTAAGAACCCACAGGAGGGAATCAACGATGTTACTTTTTCCTGTGCCATTTGGACCGACGACAGCAGTTATTCCCGGATGAAAGAGGATCTTCGTCCTGTCGGAGAATGATTTAAAACCTTGAATTTCCAGTTTTTTTATGTTCATTGTCTGCTTAAGGCTGTAATAGTAATGGATTTTATATGCTTGGGGCAAGCATTTAGTGTGGGGACAGTTCTATTTTTTCAATATAAAGGATTCTACCATGCAGCCACTTGCTGTGGTAATGGAATTCTTCTCCATGGTCTGAGGTAATAATCAGCAGGGTATTGTCATAAATGTCCATTTCTTTAGGCAGGATAACTATGGGCTTTATCAAAGTCTCATCGGTATAACTGATCTCTCCGTCGTAAAGTGCGATATATAAAGACATAATCTTGACAGTTGATACTAATTCTATTATTTTCTATGTGTTCTGAAGTAAGAACTGACAAAGAGCCAGTGTAGCTCAGAGGTAGAGCAACTGATTCGTAATCAGTAGGTCGAGGGTTCGACTCCCTCTGCTGGCTCCACCTTATTCCCTTATTTTTCAATAGTTTTCCTCTGAGTACAGTTTTAGCCATAGTATGCTATTTTAAGCTATTTTTGACACCAAAATGGCAAATGAGTGGCAAATCTGTATTGAATTATGTCAAAGGTAGAGTATCGGTCTTACAAACCGGGGATCACTGGTTCGAATCCAGTACCGCCCACCAGACTTTTATCCTTATATTCAGGGGAAAATGGCATTTCCCGATTAGTTTTCCTTTCAAATCTAGTACCATATTTTCAACGTAAATCAGCAATTTTTGTGACACATTTATGACATGGAGGATTTGTCTAATAGGATATTTATTGATAATATATCATTGAGCCAATTAATTTGATTAATTCAGGGTTAACATGAAATTAGGCACTCCTCATGTTGTCATTCTAGGAGCCGGGGCAAGTAGGGCTGCATTTCCCAATGGCGATAAAAATGGAATCAAGCTTCCATTAATGAATGATTTTGCAGAAACAGTTGGACTTGAGGATATCTTGAAGACAAATAATATCTTTTATAAAGGCCAAAATTTTGAAGATTTATATGATGATCTATCACTAAATTATGAAGGAGCTCCATTTTTGGAAGATATTGATGTCAGGATTCATAACTATTTTTCTCAGCTAAGATTACCTGATGATCTAACAATTTATGATAAACTAGTTCTAAGCCTTCGCGGAAAAGATTTAATTGCGACATTTAATTGGGATCCATTATTAGCTCAAGCTTATCAAAGAAATTCTTACATCGCAAAATTGCCAAGAATGGTTTTTCTTCATGGGAATGTTGCTATAGGAGTATGTTTAAAAGACAAAGTGAAAGGATATGTTGGTGCTAGATGTTTGCTTTGTGGTGAATGGTTTAAGCATACAAAATTGTTGTATCCCATCAAACAAAAAGATTATACAAGAGATCCCTTTATAAAAAACGAATGGGATGAATTAGATATTTACTTAAAAGATGCATACTTTTTGACAATATATGGCTACAGTGCTCCAAAAATTGATATTGAGGCAATTAATCTTATGAAAAAAGTGTGGTTGAAAAATGAAAGGCGTGATATTGCTGAGATTGGTATTATTGATATAAAGTCAAAGGATGAATTACATAGGAATTGGGATGATTTTATTGTCAGAAGTCATTATTTTGCTGTGAATGATTTCAAACATTGCTATCTATCTCTATATCCACGAAGGTCTTGTGAAGGATTATTTATGGCAACAATGCAAAATCAACCTTGGAATGATAATTATCTTCCGGATTGCAATACACTTGAAGAGTTTCATGATTGGATTAAACCCCTAGTTTTAGAGGAAAATACCATAAAGGATGAGCAAGAAGGATTCTGTGGATTACAGTGTTCAGAATTGCGAAAAAAGTATTATTGAAAAGTTCTCTATTAAACAAAGATAATTCACAACGCGTGTGAAAAACCGGGTGAGCAGAACATCATTGAAGCTTGTTAACTAATGGAACCAGTCTTCTTTATCTGCCCCTCCCTCTGTAACCAAAAAATGCAGGTGCGGGTGAAGTTTATCCGGCTTCCAAACGACTGAATAACAGCAATAATGCCTGGATTAAGTTCTCTGCCGGTTACAGCTTTCAGATATTTCACAAGCACCTCCTTGTCGCAGAGACAGAGATCAGAGAGGAGGTGTTTTTTGTACTTGAAGAATATCCTCAGCATCTTGGGTATGGTAAAGACTACACCTGGCGATGGGTCATTTTTTATTTGTTTCTTCATTGATATGTATTACTCATATTTCAGTGAATCTATGGGATTAGTCCGTGCAGCCCGAAGAGTTTGCCAACTCATGGTTAATAATGCAACTGCCATTACGCTCATACCTGCGACAATGAATATCCACCAGGAGAGGGATGCACGATAAGCAAAGTTCTGAAGCCAGTGATTCAGGGCATACCAGGCGATAGGCCAGGCAGCCAAATTGGCCAGTAATATCCCCCACAACAGTTCACCGGACAACAAAGCGAATATACTGACAACCGGTGCGCCTAAAACTTTACGAATGGCTATTTCCTTGAATCGCCTTTTTATTATAAAAGAGACCAAACCAAATAGTCCGAGACAGGCCACAAAGATGGCCAGAAAGGTAAAATAGCTCATCATTTGAAAAGTCCTCTCTTCAGCCTCATAATACTGCCTCACCTGATCATCAACAAATTGATGTTCAAAAACCCATTCAGGATAGAAATCCTTCCATGTTTTTTCGATGAAAGACAAAGTTTCATTCAAATGTGCAACACGAACCTTAATAGCCATCTTCCAGCATTGTGCCGGTGAGATAACAAACGCTACGGGAAGAATGGGATTATAGAGAGACTCAAAATGGAAATCCTTGACGATACCGATAACGCTGCGGTTGGAGGAAGGCCACGATATGTGAATAGGTTTCCCGATTACATTCTGGTCTAAGCCCAGCCTCTTCAATGCCATTTCATTGAGAATGAGCGCCTGGTCCCCATCCGTCTCCATTTGACTTGAGAACAAGCGTCCCTGAATGGCAGAAATCCCAAAAGTCCTAAAATAGTCAAAGTTGACATGCGCAATGGGCATATTAATCCATTCACTTTGCCCGGGAAGCTGAAAGCTCGCCCAATTGTTTAAATCATCCGAAGGGATACGGCTCGCCGCAGTTACGGATGTCACATTACTATTTTGCAAGAGCTCGTTTTTCAATGGTTCATACTTATGCGACTCTTCTGTATCATGAATTTCAGTGACAATAATGTGTTCTTTATTATAACCCAGTTTTTCAGTCTGCAAAAAACGTAATTGTCGGGCCATGAGCAGAGCGCAAATAATAAGAATGATTGAAATGGTAAACTGTCCGCCTACGATCACTCTTCCGAGGTTCAATTTTGTATGACCGCTACTTTTGATGCCTTTGAGCGTTTTTACGGGTTGAAAAGAGGAGAGGACAAACGCGGGATAAAATCCCGAGAGCAAACCGGTAAAAACCAAAATACCAAGGATGCTTAAAACCATCCGACTGCTGAAAAGGATGGTCAGAGAAAGAGACTTACTGGTCAGTGTATTGAAAATCGGCAGACAGAGATATGACAAGGCAATCGCAAAACACAGCGCTATCATCAAAACAACAATCGATTCACCTATGAATTGCCTGACAAGCTGATTTCGTGTAGAACCCACGACTTTCTTGATTCCGACTTCTTTTGCACGCGTGGTAGCATTGGCAGTAAGAAGACTGACATAATTGAAACAAGCAATTAGTAGGATGAGGACCCCAATACCAGAGAATATCAACACGTAACTAATATTTCCTTGAACCTGAATGTCATTGTCAATAAAACCTGAATAGAGATGGATATCTTTTAAGGCTTGTAGTGTGTAGGTTGAGGGACTCTCACCCTCATCAAAGTCTCGATTTTCTGCAATAAATGGTGATAATTTCTTTTCAAACAAGGTTTGGGAAAAATTCTTCTGAACCAGAAGATATGTAATAAAATTCCGCCATCCCCAATTTGACATCCAATCTGATCCGAAAACCAGGTCGGAGCCGGCCAGAGTGGCCAGGATATTATAACGAAAGTGAGAGTTATGAGGAATTTCTTCCATCAATCCGGTAATTATATAATCATGTTTATTTTCAAGTCTCAAGACTTTCCCAATGGGATCTTCCTCGCCAAAATACTTATAGGCAATCGCTTCAGAAATCACAATGGAAAATGGGCGTTTTAAAACTGTTGCCGGATTTCCCTTTTTCAACTTGAATGAAAATATTGAAAAAAGGTTGGGATCAGCATAGGAAAACTGTTTTTCAATAAATTGTTTCTCTTTATATTGAACCATACATTGGTCTCTTAGCAGTATTCTGGCTGATCTTTCAATTTCCAGAAAATTAACACTGACCATTTCAGAAACTTGGGGTGAAGTATATGTTTCATCATTTTCAAGGATACGAAAAATTCGGTCTGAATGCTGGTGATAGCGATCAAAACTCAGTTCATCCTGAACATAAAGCATGAGTAAAATGCATACTGCCATCCCAACAGACAAACCAATAATATTAATAGACGAAATTGATTTGAATTTAAAAAGATTACGCACAGCAGTTTTTAAATAGAATTTAAACATGATAATACTCCAATACCGACATCCTCAAAGGACTGTTTTCTATAGGCTTTCGTTTTCGCATTGAGATAACCTCCTTTCTTGATTGGATATTCGATGTCTATTCATTTTAGACGAGCCCCTTATCCGAAAGGTTTACAAAATAATGGAATGCTTGTATTCCAAACATTTCTTATCGGTCGTTTTTGTACTATCTCCCCCCGGAGATTTTACAGCAATGATGGGTTTTTATTGAAACTATGATTTAGAGAAAACTTAAAGAGGGCGATGAAGGCATATGAGCAATTTGTATTTCAAGGGATTAGGGGAGAATTTACCGATGAGATGCTGGTTGGGGGATTGATATTGGGGAGCAGACCTATTGTCCACAAAATTGAATAAATAGTGACATTGGAGCAGAAATCGAAGCATTTAACCATCGTGTGCAAATGGGGCTGTCCGATCGTTTATTTGTTGATCCTGGCTTTGTCTTTGGCGGCCGGCGGGCTTTGGAGGAAACCTTCCTCATGATGAACATTTTTTATATATCGACAACCATTGCCAGTCTCATTGCGCTGGTTCCGTTCCGGATGCCTGGGTGGTCTGCGTGCGCCCCGCCTGGGCCTGTGCGTAACCGCACGCAGACAGGTACAGGCGGGCTGCTGACGATATACTCCGGCCATAACAGGGATGTTGATTCAATAATCAGACCAGAATCCGGCGCATACAGAAACATGTTTAGCTTTTCCATCACATTGACCGCTTCCTTAAGGCTTATGAGTCAAGCTTTGTACGTGAGTGGATGATTCTCTGTTTCCTGCGGATTTCTTATTGAGTTTATATTTTTGTTCTATGTATTATTGTTGATGCAGCAGCTCAGAGGCTGAAAAAATACTCCTTTTCTTATAGTTCTAAGAGTACCGGAGTCTAATTCTAAGTCCTTCGGCTTTCTGTTAGGACAAAGTCATTACACGGCGATAGTGCGGATAAGAGATGGCTGAATTTTTCCATGGTCGGGACGGCTTTTCCTTGCTCATACCGGGCATATGAATTGAGTGACTTTGCCCCTAAACGCCTGGTAACTTCCACCAGTGTAAGACCATGTTTCACTCTTTGCCTGCGGAGCAAAAAAGCAGTCACAGCGGCCACGTCTGCTATGTATATTTTGTCAAACAAATTATTTGATTCAGGCCTCAACTCTATAGACATGTCTAACTTCAAATTTTTCTCATATAAGACTAGTTTGACACTTTCCCCTTAGATTTATATCCTAGTACCGTATTATTATAAGTAAATTGGCCATAACAAAACAGGGAAAGATCAACAAAGACAATAAAACAAAAAGATCAATATAGACTTGTCCATAAAATCCTCGGCTGTGATTGGACCCCATTATCATTGGTCTGGATCGAGAAGTATGTTAGAATAATTGTAATTTGCCTGAGATGGCATGATATATCACCGGAAAAGTATGAAGACTTCTAGCCGGTAGAGGAGCAGTCACATGGCTAAAAGTAGAGACAAGAAAAGAGTCCAGGACAAGAAGAAACCGAAGAGAACCTTAAAGGAGAAGAGGAAAGCGAAAAAGGAAAAAACCCAGGCATTGGACCAATAATTGCCTGCTGCGGATTCAATGGAACCTGTTTCCAGCTTCCAATCTCCAAATGTGGAGGCTTTAGCCGGAAGAGAAAAGAAAAGGTGGAATAATGGATACGACGCGAAAAAGAAGAGAGAAAAAAGAAAAATATTGGAAAAAGACCAAATCTAATAAGAACAAGGACCAAAAGAAAACAACTCCGGCCAAAAAGAGTAAAAATAAAAAATCCAAAGTGAAGCTGACCATTCCTTCCCGGAGGAAAGCGGGAAAGAAATAGCGATTTTAGCACATTTGTTTAGCGGAGCAAGTAGCCTTAAATCACCGCTTTGTCACTTAACAAGTATCCACGGATTATACTCAGATATCAAGGACTTTAAAAAGGGGGTCGGACCATGCTAACTTTATAGTGGCTTGGCGGATTCAGACCAAAATGAAAAGTAATTTAAGTATCAAGCAATTGAGGTTCCTCTTGATAAATATTATCGGACTGCTCCCCTGATTCTATCTGAATCAGATAGACTATGTAAGATTGTGACGGAATGGTTATCCCTGGTGCGTCAGTCAGAAGCTGACGTTTTTAGGCCTCTTGTTTTCTCTTCCTCGAACGGCCTTGGAAAAGAGAGTAGACGACAGGAACAACAACCAGGGTGATCAATGTTGAGCTCAATAAACCGCCTATGACGGCCCGGGCCATCGGTGCCTGAGCTTCACCGCCTTCTTTGAGCCCCATGGCAAGGGGAATCATGGCCATGATGGTCGTGAGCGCCGTCATCAATATTGGACGTAAGCGGCGCCGGCCAGCCTCTTCGATCGCCTCCCGTAAACCCATTTTATCTCGGCGCCGGAGAAGGTTTGTGTAGTCCACGAGCAGAATGGCATTATTAACCACGATGCCTCCCAGCATGATACAACCGATGTAAGACTGGACGTTGAAGGTTGTACCGGTGAGAAAGAGCATTAAAACGACGCCGATAACGGCCAGGGGAACTGAGAACATGACGATAAACGGATCACGAACTGATTCGTAAAGCATGGCCATTATCATAAAAACCAGCATTATAGCCAGGATAATACTCACTAGAAGCTCCCTGAATGCCTTCTGTTGCTCCTCGTAGTCTCCGGTGAAGCCGATGCTGAAATCACTTGGAATGGGAACAGAGCGAAGGCCTTCACGAATATCGGCTATAACTGAGACAAGGTCTCTTTCAGCGATTTCCGCCGAAATAGTAAGAACCCGTTCCCTGTCCCTTCTTTCAATTTGCATAGGTCCTCTCTGAGGTCGGACATTAACAACATTCCTTAAACTTACTTGCTCTCCGTCTGCATTGGTCAGAGTAAAATCAAGAATATTATTGATATCCAATTTTTCCGAGTCTTTAACCTTAACCAGGATTCTGTACTCACGTCCACCTTCTCGGTACTGGCTAGCCTGAGTTCCCATCAGAATAGTCTGGATAAACCCTCCGATCTGACTCACCGAAAGTTTCATATCCGCGGCTGCCTGCCTGTCTATGTTAAAAAGTTCCTCAGGGTTTCCTATTTCCCGGCTGAGTCTGACATCTGTAACTCCATTGACGTTTTCGGTTATTCTCTTGACCTGCTGGGCCAGCGCTTCGCCGGTTTCCAGGTTATAACCACGAATTTCGACTTGAACCCTTTCCTCACCACCACCTCCTCTCCTCCCGAACATCATCTGACCTCCACTCGCCCGGGTCCGGATGATGACTCCCGGAATGCTAGAAAGTTTCCGTCTAATATCCGAAGCGATTACCTCGCTTGATCTCGAGCGCTGGGATTTGGGATTGAGCTTAATGGTGATATTTCCGCTGTTAGCGCCGGACCGCCAACCCCCGCCGCCGCCTCGTTCTTCAATGCTATACAGCTCCGGAACTTCCTTCTTTATGATTTCGGAAATCATTTTTAACTTTTCATCCATGACACCCAGCCTGGTTCCCACTTCCATCTCAACCGTAACCCGCACCTCACCTTCATCTGTAGAGGGCATGAATTCGCTTCCTATAAAACGGATGAGTACTATACTTCCAACCAGGAGCAAGGCCGTTATTCCCAATACCAGAAAGCGGTGATCGAGAGCATAATGGAGAAGGTTTTTATAGGAGTTTTCTAATCTTCTGAAAAACTGACGGATGATGACAACGGCTTTTTGCCTCCGTTTTATAGGATGGGGATTGTCCAGCCGGGTCGGCCTGAGAATGCGGCTGGAGAGCATTGGGACTAAAGTCAGAGCAACAAACAGCGAACAGATTAGAGAAAAACTGACTACATAGGCCAATTGTTTAAACATGATACCCGAAATACCACGCATAAAAACCATGGGTAAGAACACAGCAATAGTTGTAAGAGTACTGGCAATAATGGCTGCGGTAACTTCATGACTGCCTTGCTCAGCAGCTTTGAAAGAAGGAACCCCTGAATCTTGCAAGCGGTAGATATTTTCCAGGACGACAATGGCATTGTCGACCATCATCCCGATCCCGAGAGCCAGTCCGCCTAGGGTCATGATGTTCAGGGTGAACCCTCCAAAATATATCAGGGAAAAAGTGGCGATAATGGAAATGGGAATGGCAGTGGCGATGATCAGCGTGCTCCGAATATTAGTAAGGAAGAAAAGAAGCACTAAGACCGCCAGGATTCCACCGTACAGAGCTGCAGAACCCACATTACTGATAGCATTTTTTATGAATTGAGAGCTGTCTCTAGCCGGGATTATCTGGATTTGAGGAATGTCCTGCTGAATTTTCTCTATTTCCTTCAGCACTTCCTCAGCTACTTTGACCGTGTTTTTGCCAGATTGTTTATTTATAGCAATCCGGGTTCCTGGTATTCCGTTAATCCTTGCAACTCGTGTTATTCTTCTGTGTGTATCCTCGATACTTGCAATTTCTTTCAGCCGAATAGGAACTCTATCACGCATGGACACAACTGTTTCCCTGATTTCATCCAAGTTTGCATAGACACCGGGAATACGGATGAGAATTTCATAATTTCCTTTTTCAATGATTCCTGCGGGCAGGTCGATGTTTTCCTGTCTAATTTTACTGATAATCAAATCCATCGGAATGCCGAGGGCTTTAATTTTATCAGGATAAAGATTAACCTGAATTTCCCGCTCAAGCCCTCCCCAGATATCGACCGAGGCCACTCCCGGAACCCGCTCGATTCGGTAAGCTATCTGTTCGTCAATGATTTTTCGCGTTTGGATAGGGTCAAGGTTACTCAATGCCCCGAGTATCAGGATAGGAAACATAGCAGGATCGAATTTCCTGAGCATCGGCCTGTCGATGTCCTCCGGCAGACGGGGTATTATTCGGTCAAGACGCTCTCGGACATCATCAGCCGCATCATCCAGGTCAGATCTCCATGAAAACATGATTCTCACTCTACTTCTTCCCTCTGTAGAAACAGAAAAGATCTCTTCCACGCCTTGAACCGAACTCATGGCCTCTTCAATAGGACGGGTAATCAACTGTTCGATTTCTTCAGGACCGGTATTCTCGTAGGATGTAGAAATATTGAGAGTGGGATAGACTATTTCCGGCATAAGGTCGATGGGAAGCCGACTGAGAGAAACAACTCCAACAAGGATAACAGCTAGGGTTAACATTACTGTAAAAACAGGGCGTCGAATCGAGAACGCGGTAATATTCACTGCTGTCCTCCCGAAGAATTTTTCTCGCTTGTGTTTGGCTTCCCGGAAGCATCTACATTGGCCTCTGAAGCGGAAGGTATGTTCCGGGGAAGAATAATGCTTGAACCATCTTCCAGGAGATGATGTCCAAGGGTAACCACATATCCGGAGATCTGGGAAGGTTCGAGGATTTCAACTCGCTCTCCTTCGATGATGCCAACTGTAACCGGTTGGAAATAGGCTTTTTTATTCTCAGTATCTGCCAGAAAGATCCCCCGTTGGTCGCTTCTATCGACCAGAGCGCTGTACGGAACTATCGTTGTCTTCTCGCGTCTGGCAAATTCTATCTGAGCGTTGATAAACATGCCAGGCTTGAGGATTCCCTCAGGATTCTGAATTTCAATCTCTACCCTTGCTTGCCGGGATGTCTCCTTCAGGAGAGGGGCTATTCTGACCACTTGGCCGCTAAAGGTTTTCTCAAGAAATGCGCTGCTCGTAATCGTCGTCTTCTGTCCGGTTTTCAACCGGAAATAATCTTTGTCAGTTACATGAATAACGGCTGTGAGGGGCTGAAGGTCGATGATGGAAAGAATAGGGGTGTTAGGAGACAGCATCGCGCCCGCATCGACGAACCTTTCTCCCACGTATCTGATATCGCTTCCTTTTTCCCATGAGGTTTTAATCCGGGTGTAAGAAAGGCGAACCCTGGAAGCTTCCAAAGCTGCTTCTTTATTCGCCAGTTGGGCAACTGTTACCTTGCACCTGGATTCCTGAGCATTGTACTGGGCCACAACCGCATCCAGCTGGGAATCCGATTGAATGCCTTTCTGGTGGAGAGTTCTCGCCCGTTCCAGGGCTCTTTTGAACACTTCCAGAGAGCTCTTGGCCTCTTCAAGGTTAGCCCTGGCGACTCGAAGGTCCGCTTCTGCCTGAATGGCCTGTTGTTGATACTCTTCATCTTCGAGAACAGCCACCAGTTGACCGCGCCTCACCGGATCGCCGATATCAATGAGAAGCTGGTTCAATTTACCTGAGATTTTGGGGGCAACGGTGAACTGGGATTTGGGAATCAGTGTCCCGTAAAATTGGCCCATATCTTTGATAGAACTTCTCTCAACCGGCGCAATCTCGACGGCTATAGAAATTCCGCTTTGGCTCATTCCTGGGATTTTATTGGCCACAAAAACACTTCTGTAGACTCTCCAACCGAAGAACCCCACCACGGCGATGACTACGGCTATGATTATCGGAGTCTTTCTCTTGACGATTAGGCTTTTTAGTTTTATTTTCATAGTTTTACTCTCTAAAAGAAATGTGTCCTTTATTTATATCCGGCATGGCTTTTTCCCTTCTTGCTTACAGGCTGTCGATTTTCCCTACTTTTCTTGTAATCCCGCTGATGTTTTGTTTTTCAAGGACTATTCCCTGAATCCGCTTGAGATTGGCTAATGATATATTATAGTCCACAACTGCCTTGAGCTCCATGATCTGAGCACTGGCCAAATCCCTCTGGTATTGAAGAATGAAGTAGTTTGTGCTCAATCCGACCTTAAATTTTTCTTCTTCGGCCTCCAGCTTTTTCTGAGCCAGTTCACGGGCTGCCTTGTAGGCCTCAACCCGCTGATAGTTGGTCTGGACGGCCCGTACAGCGGTTTTGATTTCCAAAAATATCTGTTGTTCCTGGTTTTTTAACCTCAGCCTTGTCTGCTCGAGGTTGAGCTTTGCCTGTGCGTAGGAAGCTCGGGAGAAAAGGTTATTCAGGGGATAAGAGAGGGTCAGTCCCACAGACCAGTTATTGTATTTGAAGTTGAAGGCATCCTTGAGGGCATCGGAACTTCCCCCAGGGATTTTCCCGATTATGTTGCCCGTCAGAGCGTTCCCCTCCTCATACAGAATCTGGTCTCCCGAGACACCCGGACTCCAGTAAGAAACCTGAAGACGGAGATCTGGAAAGAGCTGATTTTGGGCATAACTAAAATTAAGCTCTTTGTTCCTCAAATCTACCCTTGTGGCCTGAAGGTCCGGCCTGTTCTGCATGGCTGCAAGCAGGGCTTCTTCAAGGCCGAGTTCTTTTCTGACGACTGAAGGGCTGTCCGTGGGAACGATCCTTACGTCTTCGGTGTTTTCCACTTCGGCCGGAAGGTTCATGATGGTCTTGAGAAGATCTTCGTTATTCTTGACCATGGCTTCTGCCTCCAGTATATCCGCCTTTCTTATGGCCACATCAGCTTCAGCGCTCAGGATTTCGATGGGAGGAAGAATGCCGGCTTCGATTTCGGATTTGTTTTTCTCCAGCAATTCCCGGGCTAATTTCAACGATTGCCTCCGCACCTTCAGGTTTTCCATGCTGTAGACTAGATTCCAGTAGGTGTTTTCCGCGATGTATATGGTGTCCTCCAGGGCTTTTGTAAAATTCTTTTCAGAAATATCCCTGTTGTTCTTAGCGACGATGATTTCCCGGCGGTTCATCTTGAAGCCGAAATCCTTCAACAGAGGCTGACTGAAGGTGAAGCGGAGAGTGCTTCCGTAACGGGGATTGATACTCTGAAACCTGCGGTTTGTGTCGGTCATGTTGCTGTTTAGACTGAGGGAGAGGTCGCCTCCTGTGGGAATAAACTGGGAAATCTGGACGGAGTAATTGTTTTGAAGTGTGGAGACAGTATCTGACGCATCAAGGAATGAATAAGATGCTGAGAGGGCATCCTGCTTGTTATAATTTAAAGCCAGCGCAGGCATGAATTTTTCGCTGGCGAACGAAACCGAGAGATTGGCAATCTCAGGGGTGATAATTTCTACAGCCAGCCCGAGATTATTCTTCACTGTCTTTAAAATACATTCTTCAAGGGAAAGAGAAAGCGCATTTTCTTCCTTCTGTGCGAGGAGAGGGAGAGAAATAAAAAAGATAAATGCGATCAAACCTCCTTGGATTTTTCTGGGCATCTTTTGCCTCCATATAGAAATTTTTGGACATTCCTATTTAGGTTATTCATAAATAACCCTGGCTGAACACTACGAGTTTCCTTTTTGGGGGAGAAAGCAAATTCCAGAAAGGCATGAGATATTTCTTCTGCCCGTCAACTTGATTTCTATTCTCCATAGATATTTAGACGAAGGAATCTATGTTTTCTTCCCTTCAGTATCACTCCCACCATTTCTTCCTGATCTTAGAAATTTAATTCTGAACCAACAAAAAAATATACCTTGAGGAGTTGGATGCAAAAAAATTGAATGAGTTGCAAAGAATTCTTAGTGCCTTCTCCTCGGCACTTTTTCCATGGTGATTCAACAAAGAACATAAAAGCACTTGCCCGCCCGGAAAATATAGTAATTTGGTTTTTGTGCTTGCCTCGGTTTGCTCTCATTTATGTCCAATTTAAACTTACTTACATTCACAATCACATATATTATAGCGAAAAATTGTGGGTCATTAAAGAAAAACTTCTGAAAAAAGTGGAATCACAGTCCCAACTTTCGCCAATATATTTTAGATCATTTATAACCTAATTATTTTCAATCGGTTACAAGATGGCCAGCGTAGCACCTAGCAATATATTGGCTGTAAGTCTGCAATCTTCCCCTACATATTGTGCATGGTTTGCCGCGTAACACCAACCGCCCGGGCTAGCTCTTCTATCTGCTTTTATGAGGGAACAAATTCCTTGATGTGTCTTTCGACTGTTTTTGGATACACCTTTGCCATGGAATGCATTTTATCCATATCCAAATCCATCCAATTCCATTCATCTAAAGAGGGCCTCAAGCCATTCATCCTCTGAATATAAACGAAATCTAAAGCAGCTTTTTCTGGCCAAGCTGTAAAATTGCGATCTTTGGCATCGTATCCAAAAAAAAGATCTTCTTTTACGTGAAAATAGGCGATTTCTCCCAGGGCAGTGTTAAAAGTCTTGGTTTTATTTATGGACACACAGGTTAACATTTGTGGAACTTGTTCGGAAATTCCGTGCATGAGTAACGCAGATTCAAGTGAGATATAACTTGGAGGATAAATCATACTAGCAACTTCTTCAATACTGGCCGGGACAAATGTATTTGCATACAGCTGTTTACCGAGTTTTAAAAGCATGCCTTTTATAACGAGACGTTGTACAGCCCGCTTTGCTGAGGAAACGGGTAATCCTGAAATTCGCATTAATTCAGCTAAACTATAAATCGACTTTCCTCTACGCAATCCTTTAGTCCACTCAATTTGGGTAAAAGTTTTTTTCATTTTCGCAGCTCCCGTGTAGAAAGGTCTTTTGCAACATCATCTATAACTGCCAAAGCGGACCATCGCATCATGGCGTAATCATCTAGGGAAAGTTGATGCCTGAAACGTTGAGGCAAGAAGCGTTTCATTTCAGCTTCCAAATTTATTGATTTGATATGCTCGAGCTTTTGCTTTATATTCGACTGGTTCCATGAAATATTGTAATCATTAAATTTCTTTTCAACTAGAGATATATCTATGTTTTGGTCTAGAACTTCGGACAAGAACCAGAGATCAAATATATCTCGCTCTTTTGTGTAAGGACGTCCTACTACTGCCGTGATTTTTTCTGCCATCAGTTCATGAGGCATTAATCCATTAACCAGAGGACGCCGCTGCATAATATCGAAATCAGATTTTACAGGAATAATCTTCACTTGGTAAACAGGATAACTGGCGAATTCCATCTTCACTCTGTATCTCTGCCGCATACCCGGTGGTTGAAAACTCAACCAGTATATAAAAATTCTATGCTGTCCTGAATCGGTAGGATATTTCCATCGGAACTGGCCTCTTCCAAGGAGCTGAATTATATTTTTCTCAATATTAAAACGTGATTTATCTATAAGCCTCATCGCTGATTGAGCGCCTAGTCCCTCTCCTGCAAAGTCCAAATCTTCTGAGTATCTATTCCCCCATATAGAAGATGTATGCTTGTACCGCCCTGAAAGCAGATAATCTGACTATCTGGCAAGGAAAATATAACATCCAGCACTACAAGATGCAAGACTTCTACAACAACCGTGTTTAGAGGTAGCCCCTGCTCTTTTGCTCTTTCTCTTAAATCTTTCCAAATCATTTTATTTCCAAAAAAGGACATATTTGTCTTTTATTGGAAATATAATGCAAAACAAAAAGAAATTCAATCTTTTTTATTCAGAAATTTTGGAGATTTTCCATTGAGATCACCCTTGATTCATTAGACCAAATATTGAGTCTTGATTAACCAAAAAACTGATAATCTGTTATCACAATTAAGACTCATTAACCCCATTCAGTTTCCCAATATGAGATAACCCTCTCTTTTGTATGCATTATGATTTTTTAAAAGCATATAAAATAAGCACAGTTAAAACTTAGTATCAATAATATTCATTCTTTTTATCGGATTTATTATTGACTGGATATGTTTCTTCTGTGTATTATTGTAGATGAAGCAGCTCAGAAAGTGGAAATTTGATGAAATTGAGCGGAGACTGTCATTAATAAAAAAACCAAATTCCTTCTATGATGATGTGATGCAAGTATTTTCTTTAGCACCTCCTTTATTTTTCTCTTTTTTATTATGCTGATAAATGCATCTTTATTATTATCCACGCCACAACAAACAGAATATAAAGGGATAGTTCATAGTATAGAAGTTAATGCCATTTCATTAGCAGTTACAGTTCAGGATAAAAAAGGAAGGTATATTAACAACCTAACAGGGGAAGATTTTACTATATATGAAAATGATCAAAAGCAGGGTATAACATATTTTAGCCACAATTTTGAAGCTAAAATGAGTTTGACTGTTTTACTTAATGTAAGCGGGAGTATGGCTGTTCAGGATAAACTTGAAGAAAGCAAAAAAGCACTTAATTATTTGATTAAATATCTTCTTAGTCCTCGGGATGTAATTTCGTTATTAATTTTTGCTGATGGAGAGGTGGAAATTGCTGTGGGTTTTACTGCTAATAAGAATGATTTTTTAACCGTACTGGAGAAGATTGAGGCTTATGGACAGACTGCTTTAAATGATGCTATAGCTGTATCTCCAGCATTTGCGAATAAAGGAAAAAATGAAAAGAGAGCAGTTCTTTTAATTACAGATGGGATTGAGAACGACAGCCAATATTCTCAAGATCAGGCAGTTGAGATTTCAAAAAAAGTAGATATACCTATATATACCATCGGGTATAAAATTCCTTTAAGCGAGCAATATTTAAAAAAGTATAAACATTCTCCTGCATTAACATCTTCTGGTATAGTGGATTCTCTGGAGGGATTCTCAAAAGCAACAGGAGGAAAGGCATTTTTTATTAATCAGATTGAAGAATTGATACTTGCTTTCCGAAAGATAAAAAACGAACTCAGTTATCAGTATATACTTGGATATACATCATATAAAAGCCAAGAAGATGAGTATCGAAGAATTAAGGTTGTTACTTCAAAAAAGAAATATAAAGTAAGGACAAGAGAAGGATATTATAGCAGCAGGAAAGTAGGTGATGGATGAGTTGTTGATAATTATAAATTATTAATAGATAATTATTATTGGCTTAAGTATGGAGGTGAAAATGAGTAAAGAAAAAATTACATTTTATTTTGGAATTGTATTGCTAGTGTCGCTAATGGCCTGCACCGGTTGTGCTACTAAAAAATACGTTCTCGGAGAGGTAGCTGTCATGGATCAAAAAGTAGAAGCGGTGGAAAGTGCAATTGAGGAGAGTCAGAAAAGAATTAAAGAACATGATGAAACATTGGCTACACTCGGTTCCTTGATTTCCCAGCAAGAGTCTGAATTTGATAAATTTGATAGCAAAATTGAAGAAGTGAAAAAATATGCCCGGGGAAAATTAATTTTGCAAGAAATTATTATAAATGAGAAAAGTAAATTTAAAATAGATAGTTATGAACTCAGTGCTGAAGTCAAAGAGATATTAGATAAGTTTGTCATGATGCTTATTGCTCAAGATAAAGGTGTGTATCTTGAAATTCGTGGACATACCGACAGTAGTGGGCCGGAAAGCTGGAATTTAGTTTTAGGAAAGAAAAGAGCTGAAGCAGTGATGGAGTATCTACACAAAAAGTATAATATTCCTCTCCACAGAATGGAAGTGATAAGCTATGGAAGTTCAGAACCAGTAGCCGACAATGCAACTCGTAATGGAAGAGATCAGAATAGACGAGTGGAAATATTGGTTTTTGAATAGGAAGTTGTAAATATAATTAAAACTGTTGCATTTCAGTAAAATCTGGAGACTTATGGTATTTCCTGAAGCCCAGTTTAGGTATAGCTCCTGTCTATGACTCCAAGTAATACAAATTCCAAAAATTCAAAGATCGAGAGTTAGACTCCCTTTGCTGGCTCTCCTTTATCAGGATGGGGCATGCTTCTATTTTTTCAATTTTGTCATGGTTTTTTAAGAAAGAAAGAGTGTCAAAAAATAGAACCGTCCCACACGCCATTCCCTCTCCGCCCTTCTCAGGGGCTTCGGAACTGTGCATCTTTGCTCTTAATACACTGGGACGGGAAAAAAGATACTTACATTTTTAAATTTTAGATGGGTATGATTCCTGAAATTCAGGTATAATAAGAAAATGGATTGATGAGAAAAGTCATAGTGATATCATTCATCAGCGCTATCATAGCTACCCTTGTTTTTATCGTCTTCTTCACCGGAGACAATGAAAAATCTCGGCAGCTTGATTCCACCGAAAATCTGAAGTCCTTACCTTATCTGACTTGGGTTCCGTCAGGGAAAAATATTCAAAAGTCAGGCGTAACCCGACATGACCGGAGGCGGTCTTGTAAGGGAATAAACCTCTACAATTCAAGAAACCTCTCCATGGCTCATCTTATGGACATGCAGGGAAGGATCTTGCATACGTGGGAAGGGAAGATCAACGAAGACGATTCCTGGCAGCATGTCGAGATCTGCAAGAATGGTGACCTGTTAGCTATTGTAAAAGACAGAATGCTGGTGAAGCTGGATTGGGATTCAAACATCAAATGGTTCCAACACATGCGCTTCCATCATGATCTTGCTGTGGCCGAAAATGGAGACATCTATTCTTTGGCGAGGGAAGAGGAATCTGTTTTTGTCTCAGGTTTCTCAATCCCGATCCTGAATGAATATATTGTCATCCTCTCCCCAGAGGGAGAGATCAAGAAAAAGGTCTCTCTTTTTGATGTATTCAAACGAGAGATTCCCACTGGTAAATTCGCCGAAATACGTCGCTGGTTGAATAATCCTCGCAACCTGAAGGAGCTCGAGAGGAGGAAAGTGAATAATGATTTCCAATTCACCAGCAGAGACCCTCAGGATATCTTCCATATAAACACGGTTGAAATCGTAGACAGGAATATCGATAAAGTTGGCCAGAAAGGCAATCTTTTGGTTTGTGCTCTAAAACTAGACCTTGTGGGGATCGTTGACCTCGAGAAACAGAAAATGGTGTGGAAGTGGGGACCCGGGAATTTAAGTAAACCCCACCACCCCGCCTTGTTAGAAAACGGTCATATTCTGATTTTCGATAATGGGGTCGAGAGAAGACATTCTCGAGTCGTGGAGCTCGATCCTCCAAGTAAGAAAATTGTCTGGGAGTATCAGTCTGATCCTGCTCAGCAGTTTTTCTCTGTATCAAGAGGCTCAAGTCAAAGATTGCCGAATGGAAACACACTCATAACAGAAAGCGATAAAGGTCGCGTCTTTGAAGTAAGCTATGGGAAAGAGATTATGTGGGAGTTCTTCAACCCAGAGATAAGAATGGAAGATGAAAAAAGAGCAGCCATATACCGAATGACCAGGCTTATCGATTCGAAAAAATACCCCTTCCTCACCAGCTTGGAATAGCTTCTCTTATGGTACAGGTTTTACATAGGAAATGGTCTGGATTTCAAGACCAAATTTAAATCTTTTTTAAGGTGTACTTCCTTTGTCATGGTTTTTTAAGAAAGAGTATCAAAAAATAGAACCGTCCCCATTTATTGACTTTTTGATAATTAGTTAATTATAATATGAATGACTATGCTGGCTGGAGAGGAATCCTCCTTAGCCCCGCTTCCTTTTCCAAACCTTGGCGCCTCGACAGCCAGCGCTTTTATTTTAGCTGGTTTTTTACTGCCTACTTCTTTTTATTTATAATGCCTTTAACTTTCTCCTTGGTAAGTTTCTTGATGGATTCTTCTTGCTTGAGATGAGAAATCCCTTCTTTCAGCCATTTGGGAGCTGGTTTGTCCAAGAGGTAATGGTCAAAAAATTCACGCATTCGGATAGTATAGTCTTTGCGGTTGGACTGCTTGCGCAGGCCGTGATTTTCGCCTTTGTATTGCAGCATGACCACTGGCTTACTCAGCCGCCTGATCGTGTTGAAATATTCGATTCCCTGGTTCCAGTCAACAGCGCCGTCCTTATCGTTGTGCAGGATGATCAGCGGAGTTTTTATGTTTGTGGCATAATAAACAGGAGAGTTTCTGGTGTATGCTTCTATATTGTCCCAGTAACCTCCTTTAAACCGTCCCTGACTGCTTTCAAAGATGGGTTGGTTTGCCGAACCTGAATTCCAGTATATGGAGCTGTACATGCTGAGCAAATTTGTAAGAGGCGCTCCTGCAATTGCAGCTTTAAAGGTATCTGTCTGTGTGATGAGGAATGCAGTCTGATAGCCACCCCAGGAGTGTCCGTGAATTGCCACCTTGTTTTTATCCACAACTCCAGTTGCTGCGGCTGCTTCGATGGCAGGAAGCACACACCAGACTGCTGACATGCCTGGGTCGTTGATCTTATACACTATATCAGGCATAAGCACAGCATATCCACGGCTTGTATACACGCTTTTGTTGAAGCCGCCGGCCGTGGGGAAAGAATAGCGATTTAATCCCTGGGAAAGCTTTTCATAAATATAAACGATTGTAGGGTAGCTTTTCCCCTTCTCATAATTTGCCGGCAGGAAAAGGGCTGCCTGAAGTTTATCTCCTTTAGCGCTCTTATAATCTATGAGCATAGAACCGGCAGACCATAGGAAGTCTTTTTGCTGAGGATTGGCCTCTGTGAGTTTTTGGCCTTTCTTTAGTGAGTTGTCAGTAACATAGTAATCTGGAAAATCTTTGTAGGTCTGTCTTGTATAGAGGTATTTATCCGCGTTTTTCGCTTTGGAAATTGAAAATACTGCATCATCCCAGAGGAGTATTTTGGCCCCGGGTTTTCCTTTGTTGATACAAGCTATGCCGCCTTTTTTTGTCCATTCTCCGTAAGTGCTGATATATAGAAGTGTGGAAATGTCTATTCCTTTTTCCTCGGGATCCAGCCGGAAGCGGCGGCGATAACGGATGCCTTCTTTTTTCCCGTTTACAGTTAAATTTGTTCCTTTTCCTCCATGGACAGGAACGTTCCATACATCCCAGTTGTCATACAAAAGCACAGATACTCCGTCTTTAACCCATCCGTAGCCGTATGGTGAAATAGGAGGCTTGACCACATTTTGATCGTTTTCTTCATCGATAAATGAAGTAGGCACATCTTTTGTTATGTTGTATTTTTTACCTGTGGCCATTTCATAAGTGTAGAAGTGTCCGTCATCATAATAAAGGAAATGGGTTCCGTCCGGAGATGGTGTGTAATACCACCGGCATTTTTTGAGGGCTAGTTTATGTGTTCCGCTTTTGAGGTCAAAAACATAAATATCCTGGTAGCGCCGCCCGTCAAGATTTCCAATTAATTCATATTCTTTATTATCGAATCCAATAGCCCAGTGCTGCTTTGGGGCTGCGGCGACTTGTTTTACCTGTTCGTCAGCCAGCCTGATAAACTTTTTTTCTTTCACTCTATAGATGGAAAGATAGCTGAAATCTTTATCTCTTTTTTCCTGTACCTGCTGCATGGACTGGAGCCTATTGTCGAGCCAGTGCCAGATGACAAGGCCGGGTAAATCTTCTTTATCAATGTCTTCTGCGGGTTTTTTGTCAGGAGCTTCTTTTTCCTCTTTCTCTTTATCTTCTTTTTTTTCTTCGGCTTTTTTCTTATCTTCTTTCTTTTTGATTTCATGGATTCCAAAGAGTATTCCTGTCAAGTCCTCGGTCCATACGGGATTTCTGTTTGGGCTTATTGAGAATCCTTGTGGAAAGTCTTTATCATCTGCCGGGTCATAAACAACTTTTGCAGGGCAGGTGGAAGTAAATTGATTGAAACCTATTAAGCTGAAAAGATTATCCTCATAGTTTTCATCCTCTTTTCCTTTCAATACTGCTAGTGCGTCTCCTTTTTCTGTCCAGGTCAGTTTTTTATAGCTGGCTTTGTCACTATCTAGGGGGAGTATTACTCCTGAATTCATATTCCGGAGCTGGACTCCGTTACCGCTTTTTCCCTGGGCATCCACAATCCAAGCGAGCCATCTTCCTTTTTTATCGAATGCAAATTCTGAGACATTTCCGATATTGAGCTCTTTTTGAGTGGCCATCTCATGAAAAATCATATCTGATCCACTCCATTTGTCCTTTTCCTCAGCCTGGCTTTCTGCCGGGTACTTATGAAGTGCTATCCAGGATGGATTTTCTCCTGAGAAGGAGAATGATTTTACTTTATCGAACTCCTCTTTTTTCCCTGAAGCGAGATTTACCAATCCAACTTTGTTGTACAGTTTTTTCTTTTGCTTTTTCAGTTTTTTTGCTTCCTTCGCCTCTGTCAAAATTGTGAAAGCAGCCCATCTGGAATCTTCTGAAAAAGATATGTTTCCACCTGAAGAATACATGGGAGCCTCTCCTGCTGGGAAACGAAATTCTTTTTCGCCTTTTGTTTGGCGGATAACAATCTCACCGTCTCCTTCAGAAGGGGACAGCCTGTATGCAAACCACTGGCCGTTATTGGATATGACTGAGGACCTGATATTTTTCCATGCCATGATGTCTTTAATATCCTCAAGTGGCCCGGGTTCTTTGGATACGACCTTCTCTGTTTGTTCGGCAAAAGCGGGAACAAACAGAAAAATCAATAGGATAATCAGCAGAATATTTCTTGCTTTTTTCATCATTTTGCCTCCTGTTTTTATTATTCTTACGATAAAAAATAATGAGCTGAAAGTCAAAACAATTTACTATTCACTATTTTCCGTTTTCAATCTACAATTGTCACGCCTGTAAACAGATTTATTAGTTCGGGCGTAATATAATTATGTAAAGCTAATCAGATGGATGAAAAACAGCTTTTGAAATGCTGTCTTCAAGGAGAAGTAGAGGAGTATGAAAAAATCGTGAATATGTATAAGGGTAAAGCGATGACAGTGGCTTTAAACATGCTCAGGAACAGGGAAGACGCCGAGGATGTCTGCCAGGAAGCTTTTATTCAGGTCTACCGCAATCTGGATAGGTTTGATTTTAATGCAAATTTCAAAAATTGGTTCTATTCAATCCTTTATAGAAAATGTATTGACAAGATAAGGAAGAAGAGCCGTTTGTTCAAATCATTCAATAAGTTGAAAATAGAAACAGAGAAGTTGTCCGCAGTACAAACGCCTGATCCATCGCTGGCCTTTCCTATAAGCCATAAGTTTTTAAAAGAATTAAGCCCGAAAGAAAGAATCACACTCATACTTTGGGCCCATGAAGGATATACAAGCGAGGAAATTGCTTCTATCCTTAGATGCTCTTCGAGTACAGTAAGAGTTTACCTTTTTAAGGCCCGCAAAAAAGTCAAATCTTTATCGGAGAAAGAAAATGTTCAGGTGTAAAATGGTTGAATTTTTCTTTTATATGTTTCCTCTGAAAATTTGGCAGGATTTTTTGATTCAACGCCATATTCAGAAATGCCCCCTTTGTTTGAAAAGACTGGCTGATGAAGAAGAAGTCAGATCTCTGCTGCTTAAGGAAAATGAAGTTGGAGATTTATGGCCTGCAGTAAAGAATAGATTAAGCAGTGTAAGGGGAAAAGGATATTCCTTTTTATGGGGTAAATGGAAATTGGCTTTTGGGGCAGTAAGTTTAGTTGTTGTTGTTTTGGCGGGTGTTTGGCTCCATAACATATCGGTTCAAAAGAAAACAACCTTAAGAGAGACCAATTGTTTCAAGATCGATTATATAAAGGTTTGGAACAAGCCAGCCCAGGCTTTTATCTACCAGCCCAAGGATTCTAATATGATTTTTATATGGGCAGAAAAAATTGTTAAAGGAGAAGAGATATGAATAAGAAAAAAATTATTATCCTTTTAATTTTTATTGCCGGACTTTCTTTTCTTACGCTTCACGCTTCCACAAATCTGGATATAAAGCTCAGGGTTTTTGAAGGGAACAGACATGAACCTTTAGCTCCACCGCAGTTCGTCACATCCTCCTATATTCGGCCTACCATAACTGCAAGCATTCAATCTGACTTTAAACTGGAAAACGAGATAAAACAGATTAAGAGAGTTTTTAATTTGCAGAATGTAAATTTATTGACAGAAGCTGATTTGCATTTTCCGTCAAAGAATAAGAATCCTGATTCCGTAAGCCATTTTTTTCGCTTGAATGGTAATGAATACTCAATTCGTGTCCTTCTTGAAGAATGGAAATATAAAGGTCAATTCTTAATTCTTGTAAATGAACATGTCGGTGATGAAAAAAAGAAGGTCGAGAATGTGTTAACAACAGAAATTACACTGCTGGGTGGCAATATGGCTGTCTTCGGATTCGAAGACAGAAAAGGAAAACCATATTTTCTCTCTTTCCATATTACGGGCCCGGAAGATAAGGTTCTCCCAGTACCACCTCCACCTCCACCGCCTCCAGCCAAGAAAAAAGTTCTTCCCACACCGCCGCCGCCTCCTCCATTATCCAAGGAATTGAAAAAGGAAATTGAAGAATTTGAGAAAGGAGCAGTCAAAACAACAGGAAGTATCACTCCGCCAAAATGTATAAAAAAAATTGAACCGATTTATCCTTTAGAAGCGAGAAAGAATAGAGTTTCAGGTGTTGTTGTTCTCAGTGTAAGAACAGATATACGGGGGCGCGTTTCAAAAGTCATGGTCTTAAGGTCGATTCCAAAACTGGATAAGGCTGCAGTAGATGCAGTTAAACAGTGGATTTATGAGCCATTTATTTTAGATGGAAAACCGAGTCCAGTTGTTTTTACGATTAGGGTTACTTTTAAGCTCACTTAGCGTGGGCTATTCATAAAGAATGCCGATAAGTTATAACAATTAAACCTAGCTATAACCGCTCTATATAGAAATCTTAGAAGGATTTTGTTCTATGCTATCACCATAATATAATTTAAATCTATTATCGGCATTCTTCACCTTACAGGCGAGCCGATCTTGCCACATCTGCTTCGTTACAGCACATTCGTGGTGAAGGACCACAACTTCATGTGCTGTGCCTTGCATCTGCAGCAAGCTTGGCTCGTGAATAACCCACGTCCACCTGGTTTATTCATAGCCCTAAATGGTCACTAGGATTGCGCCGACTACTGCAAGAAAAAGTGCGATTATTCTTCCTTTAGTCACGCGTTCCTTAAGGAAAACAGCACCAAATATAAAGATAAATATTATGTTTAGCTCGCTTAGTGCAGATGCCTGTGATGCTTGAGCATATTTCATTCCTCCCATCCAGACCAGGAGTGCAATGCATCCCCCAAGGAATGAGCCAGGGACCATTGGCCCCCAGTTCTTTGGTGAAAATGCTGCTGCCAGTATCTCACGGCGTCTTGGATTGAGATAAATCAATATGCTTAGGAACAGAACTCCTCCAAGAAGCCGGACCAGGGTTGTCCATAGGAGTGGAGATTTATTCAGGATAGGTTTCATTATTACTATTCCTACTGCAAGTGTGAGCATGGAGGCTGTTCCCATGGCGATGCCTGAAATGAGTTCTTTTCTGGGTATATGGCTTTCGTGTTTTTTTTGGGAGATTGTCAGTACTGCTGAAGTAATTAGAAGAACGCCGAACAACTGCAATAAAGTCATATGTTCTTGGATAAATGCGACTGAAAGAACAATCACAAAAGGGCTGTAAGTGCAGCTTACAACTGCAGATAGGCTGGCACCAAGGCGGTTGAGGCTGGCAAAGAAGAGTGTTTCTGAAATCCCTATGCCTATTATACCGCTCAATGCTAGCAGTATATAGCTTTGCCAAGGTGCTTTGAAAAGGACAGGTTGGTTTATCATCAAGATCATTCCGACAAAAAAAAGAATTGAAACTATACCTTTGAAAAAATTCAAGCCGAGAGGATTGACCTTTCTACCGCTAATCCTGAAAAGAATTACTGCTGCTGCCCATATAAAAGCCGAAGTTAAGGCCAGTGTTTCTCCGAGATACGGAAAGTCCTTCAGGGATTCTATTAGTGAAGTCATTTCTAGAAAAAGTAAAATAACTTATGATTATACGGAAAAAAAGTTATTTTGGATACTAAAATCCGGAAATTGTTATGAATAATCCAAGTAAAACTGATGAGGGAATTAGGAATTTACTGACAGTTCTTTTTCTTTTATTTCTTCGTCGTCTTCCTTTTCTTTTGAGTTTGATTTTTCTTCATCTTCTGTTTCAGTTTCAATTTCGATCCCTAAAAGGTTAGCTCCAGCTTCATACATTTGTCTAAACGATTTTTTGGATTCCTGTAGTTTTGCTAGTTTTTCTCTAGCTATTTGAATCTCTTTTTCCATCTCGGCATCGATTCCATCGAGCTGCTTTTTTGCCTCTTCCATGGTTCTTCTGTAAAGGTTTTCCTGCTCTTTATTGAGAGACATCCTTATCTCCTTAAGCTTTTGCCCTTAACCTGAAAAATCTAGGTTAATTCTTATATATTTTAAGTCATGGTTTTATAATAGTGCAATCCCCTTTTGGGGTGATTTTTAAATTAAAGAGGGGGGGGATTCCTTATATTATGTGCATAAGATGAATTTGAGGGCATGTCTGCGCTCCACTAAGATTTTTAACGCCATTTCCTCCCCGATCTTCTCGGCTCTGCTGGAACTCCGCATGTTTATCTTAAGCAGCGCCACAATGTCCCCGAGCCATCATTAACACCGCCCCTTTGATTATACAGTGCTCACACATCCATCAGGCCCGACTTCGTGGGGTTCCCTCGAAGATCGACTCAAAAAGGCGCTAAATCTTTCAATGTCGCTTCCTCCATCCCCTCAAATTCATCTGCTTTGCCTTGTATAGATTAATATCCATATGTTAGCTAACCTGAATTATTAATAAATTATGCCGACACCAATATTTAAGGAAGAAATCCTGGACTTATATCACAGAAATAATATATATAGAAAACATCTGGATTCCAAAAATATAGAAAGTTAGAGTGAGGAGGTAATATGAGAAAGTTTGGTTTTAAAGCATGTGTTTTATTTGCAATTATCTTTTTAGTTTTTTACCAGCTATCGTTTGCCAAAATCGACCCCCAATTGTTGGCAGAGTTGAAAGCCAGAAGTATCGGCCCGGCCAATATGAGTGGGAGGATCGGGGCTATTGACGTTGCAGTATCCGATCCCAATATTATTTTTGTGGGGGCTGCTACTGGCGGGCTCTGGAAGTCGGCAAATGGGGGCATTACATGGACACCGGTTTTTGATGCCCAGCCTGTATCTTCGATTGGAGCGATTGCCATAAACCGGTCCAATCCCAACATCGTCTGGGTGGGGACAGGGGAAGCCGCACCGCGCAACAGTGTTGGTGTGGGTCGTGGAGTGTATCTCACTGTCGATGGTGGGAAAACATGGAAGTTTCTTGGCCTCGAAAAGACCGAAAAGATTTCAAAAATCCTCTTGCACCCAGATGACCCTGATATTGCATATGTAGGAGCCCTTGGAACTACATGGGGGGAAAATCCGGAACGTGGTGTTTTCAAGACGGTTGACGGCGGAAAAACCTGGAGAAAGGTCTTATATGTGGATGAAAAGACAGGTGTTGCTGATATGGCCATGCAGCCAGGCAACCCGAACAAAATTATCGCTTGCATGTGGGAACACAGGCGGTGGCCGTGGTTTTTCAGGTCAGGTGGTCCTGGAAGCGGTCTTTATATCACTGTAAATAGCGGGAAAGAGTGGAAGAAATTAGCTCCGGAAAACGGTCTCCCTAAAGGAGATCTGGGACGTATGGGAGTTGCCTTTTCCACGAATAAGCCGGAGATCGTATATGCTCTCGTTGAAGCTAAAAAGGGCGTGCTTCTACGTTCAGATGATGGTGGATTCAAGTGGCAGGTGGTTAATAACCAACCCAGTGTAAACAACCGGCCTTTTTATTACTGCCGGATTTGGGTCAACCCTGTGAATGAAAATATTGTATATATGCTTCACTCCCGGATGGTAGTAAGTGAGGATGGTGGAAAGAATTTCAAATCCTTGACTTCTTGGGGACAGTCTCATTCTGATTACCATGCGATGTGGATACATCCTGATGGCGAGATGATGGTCGTTGGAAATGACGGCGGTGTTGTAATCAGTTATAACAGGGGTAAAAACTGGCGTTTTGTGGAAAACCTTGCTCTGGGCCAGTTTTATCATGTAAGTTTCGACAAGGAGATACCTTATAATGTATATGGTGGATTACAAGATAACGGATCGTGGCGGGGACCGGCCTATGTTCTGAAGGAAAGAGCAATTTACAGCTATTTCTGGAAGACAGTTGGTGGAGGTGATGGTTTCGATACAGAACCCGATCCTGAAAATCCTAATGCCGGTTATGGAATGTCCCAGGGAGGGAATCTCTATTATTTTGACACTTCTTTGGGAACAAGCCGGGATATTGTTCCGACTGAATCCGATGTGAAACACCGCTATAACTGGAATGCTGGTTTTGCTGTTGATCCTTTTAAGCCTGCCACAATATATCTAGGAAGTCAGTTTGTCCACCGAAGCACAGACAAAGGGAGAACCTGGGAGATTATAAGTCCGGATCTGACGACAAATGACCCTGAGAAGCAGAAACAGACAGAAAGCGGGGGATTGACTCTAGATGTGACCAATGCTGAAAGTCATACAACAATCATGTGCATCGCTCCGAGCCCGGTGAAGGAAGGAGTGATCTGGGTAGGTACTGACGACGGGAATGTTCAGTTGACTCAGGATGCAGGAAAGAATTGGGAATTAGTTTCCGGGTCTCTTACAAGCGGTAAAAAAGCACCTGTTCCTGCTGCAACCTGGATCCCGCATGTAGAAGCGTCCAAATTTGATGCTGCTGTGGCCTATGTCGTTTTTGATGACCACCGCCGGTCGAACTGGACGTCTTATGTGTTTATCACACATGATTATGGTAAAACATGGAAGAGCCTGACTACTCCTGAGATTGATGGTTTTGTACATGTTATTGAAGAGGATACAGTAAATAAAAACCTGCTGTTTCTTGGAACAGAGTTTGGGCTTTTTGTCAGTTTTAATGGCGGGGAAAATTGGATGAAATGGACTCACGGACTGCCGATTGTTCCAGTGCGTGACTTGGCAGTTCATCCAAGGGAGAATGATTTGATTATTGCTACACACGGCCGTTCTCTTTATATCATCGATGACATATCCCCATTGAGGGAGATTTCCGAAGCTCTTGTCCAGAAAAAACTCCACCTTTTCAAGGTTCCGGATGCATACCAGTTTCAACAGGGGCGTTTTAGTTCCTACCAGAGTCCTGGAGATACTGTCTTTGTGGGTGAAAATAAAAGATTGGGTGCTTGCATCACTTATTATCTTATTCCCAGCAAGAGTAAAGCACAGGATTCAGAAAGTGAAGCCAGGAGCGGTATATCTCAGGAAATGATTGAGCGGATGAGACAGCGTGGTGGAATGCCTCGGTTTGGCATGGATGCAGGAATGGGTTCACCTTCGTCAAGAGTTTCCATTACAATCCTGGATAGCGACGGCCATACAGTGAGCCAGTTGAGGGGCACTGAAAACAAGGGTATAAACCGGATGTACTGGAATTTCAGAGAGCAGATGCAGCAGGATGCTGCTTCTCAGCAGGCAGGACGTTTTAGGGGACGCGGTTTAACCATACTTCCGGGAGAATATAAGGTAAAGATTAAATATGATGATCAGGAAGCGATACAGCCGTTTACTGTCAAGACTGACCCCAGAATAAAAGTGGACATGGAGGTTCTTAAGGCCAATTATCAGATGAGCAAGAAGGCTCAAAAATTGATGGAGACAGTAAACTCTGCACAGCGTCAGATCGAAGAAACTAGGAAGGCAGTAAAAACCGTCCAGGAATATACCAGAGGAAACAGTACAAGCAATACACAAGAAGTTCTGAAAGCTGCACGTGATCTTGATAAAAAACTTGAGGACATTGCAGGTGTTTTGAATCCTGTGGCGCCAAAGCAGGGGATTGCCGACCGTTCTAGCGGCTTAAACAGCCAGGTAAGACAGGCTGTTTACGGGATGTCAGGTGGAATTGAACCGATTAGCCAGGCAGCTAAGGTTAAACTTAAGAAAGTCCAACCTAAGGTTGAAGATTTCTTGGAAAAGTTTAATAATTTATACCAGACTGATGTTGAAAATTTTAAAAAGTTACTCAAAGAGACGGATTTCTCGCTTTTCAAAGCATTTAAAACTCTAAAACTTGAAAAAGAGTAAAGAGGAATAAGGAGGGTATTTTGACTGAAGAGGAAAAGTCAGTGGAAGAAATAGGTCCTTTTGGAAGGCTTGTTGGGATTTTTATGTCCCCTCGTGAAACTTTCGATAGCATTGCTCGGAAACCGACGTGGCTGTTTCCGTTTATCGTTGCAGCTATCCTTACGATCGTGATGAGTATGGCGGTGATGGATATTATAGTGAAGGAGAGGATTGCCGACATGGAAGCACGGGGTATCCCTGCTGAGCAGATGGAAAGGGCGCAATCCATGATGCAGGGAAGTATGAAATATGTAAGCGTCGTGCTTACTCCTGTTGGATTTCTTATTGTTTGGTCGATTCTGTCAGGATTGCTTCTTTTGGGCTGCAATACAATTATGGGAGGAGAAACAAAGTTCAAGAATATTTTTTCCGTTGTAGCATGGACTTCCATGGTAACGACATTGGGAGGGATAATACATTCGTTTCTCATCCTATCGAAGGGAACGACCCTGGGTGTATCGACTAACCTGAGTCTTTTTCTTCCAATGCCCGGAATAGGACAAGACTCATCGATTTTGTATCGATTTCTTTCTAAGTTTGACTTGTTTGTAGTGTGGCAGTTAATTTTGTGGATTATCGGATTGGCAGTTGTGAGCCGTTTAACGGTAAAAAAATCAGCTGCATTTGTGCTTTCACTCTGGGCCTTATATATTGTAATAACTGTTGCTCTAGGGAGTGTTTTAGGCCCGACCTTTGGCGGATAACAGGGTGGGGTGAGCGAGGGGTCTCGAACCCCCAACCTCCGGATCCACAGTCCGGTGCTCTAACCTGTTGAGCTACGCTCACCGTGAAAAAGGGATTCAAATTTTCGCATCAAAGTGAGCCAATGTCAATACGCAAATTCTGAATTCTGGGGACACTAATCCTTTATTGTCTTTCGATCAGGTCAAGGACATTTGCGCTGTCACGCCATCTTTCTTTGACTTTGATTTGAAGTTCCAAGAATATTTTTTCGCCTAGGATTTGCTCAATTTCTTGACGTGCTTGGGTGCCTATTGCCTTAATAAGCATTCCCCGTTTTCCTAGAATAATTCTCCTGTGATTGTCTTTTTCAACGAATATAGAGGCTTTGATATAGTTTTTCATTATTCTGTCTGCAGAATCTGAAGCCCTCGTTCGCTCTTCAATTTTATCGATATGAACAGCCGTTACAAAAGGAAGTTCTTCTCTGACATATTTGAGTATTTTTTCTCTAATTATTTCTGAGAGTAAAAATTGTTGTGATTGATCCGATACTTTATCATCTTCAAATATCTTTTTGCCTTCAGGTAAATAAAAATAAATTTTTTCCTCAAGGATATCCAGATTTGTGCCCTTCAGTGCGGAAATAGGAATGATTTCCTTGAATCCGATAAGGTCTTTATATCTTTCGATGATGGAAAGTATTTTTTCTTTTTTTATAATGTCAACTTTATTTATGAGTAAGATCATGGGAGTTAAGATGTTTTTAAGGATATCGATTACGAATTGATCTCCATGTCCGAAAGCCAGTGTGGAATCGATAATAAGACAGACAAGGTTAGATGTTTCAAGTGAAGAATAGACAATGTTCATCATTCTTTTATTCAGTTTGTGAAGAGGTTTATGGATGCCAGGATTGTCAACAAAAATAATCTGTCCCTGTCCGGTGGTTTTAATTCCGAGGATACTCGTCCGTGTAGTCTGCGGTTTGGAAGAAATTATGGCCACTTTTTGGCCCAGCATCTTATTAATAAGTGTAGATTTACCTACGTTTGGACGTCCAATTAATGCCACATAACCGACTTTCATTCGTTAGATCTTTATTCCTCTTGATCACTCTGCAGTATCTTCTTGATTCGAAGCTTCTTGATTCTCTTCTGGTCAACGTCGAGAATTTCCAGGGATAAACCTTTAATCTCAATATGTTCTCCTTGTTTCGGCAGTCTTCCCAGATAGTGTGTAATAAGTCCCCCGACCGTGATAAAGTCGTCTTGGCTGAGGTCTAAGTCGAAAAGGTCCTCGAGTTCTTCTACTTCTGCATCTCCAAGTACAATATAGTCAAAAGGATTTTGTTCTATGAACTGTACTTTATCCTTATCATATTCATCCTGGCTTTCCCCCACAATCTCTTCCATGAGGTCTTCCATTGTTACTAATCCGGATACGCCTCCATGTTCATCTACAACTATGGCCAATTTCTGTTTCCTTTTCTGGAATTCCTTGAGAAGTTCTGCGACTTTCATTGATTCGGGGATGAAATAAACCGGACGGATGAGGGGTTCGATGGCATCGCTATTGTGTTTGTCATCAGAGTATTCAAGAAGGTCTTTAGCGATTACGATTCCTTCTATATTGTCGATTCTTTCCTTGTAAACAGGGATGCGGGAATGTTTTTCCTTGATAACCAGTGTTCTGAGCTTCTTTATAGTTGTATCTTTTTTGATGCATATTATGTCAACCCTGGGAGTCATGATTTCTCTGACAATAGTATCACCGAATTCAACAATACTCTTCAGCAGAGTTTCGTCTTCTTTTTCAATGATCCCTTCTTCTTTAGCTTCTTCTATCAATGCCTGGATTTCTTCTTCCGAAGCTTCATGTTGAACATCCTGCTCCTTTTTTAGGGATTTCGTCTTTTTCAGAAGCGGCAGGAACAGAGAAAAAATATATGATGTTTTAAAAGATGAAAGGAAGATGGTAAGTATTTTCTTATTGCTGAATGAATTGATCAATCGGGGGAAGAGGTCGAAAAAAATCAAATAGACTGCTAGTGAAATCAGAAATAGCCAGAGAGGCCATATCTTTGGCCGCGGAAAAATAATATAGAGATATACCAGAAAAGCAATTAGAAAAATAATCCTCATGATTTCTATAAAGACTTTTAGTTCGTCATAGATTTCAAGAATTTTAAGGCGATATTTTTTTCCTTTATCTTCGAGGAGGCGGCTGATCGAGATTTTTGAAAAGGAACATAATGACATATAAAACAGTGAAAAAAGAAAGGCTGCCGCAAAGCTCAGCCCAAAGCCGATCCAAGTCATGATATTAATTTTCATATTCACCTACAAAAAATAGATTCTGTATTTTTTCCTCTTCTTCTTCTATATCTTTGAAGTGTTCAAATCCCAGAAGATGCAGGAATCCGTGAATGCTCAAGAGTTCGAGTTCTCTTTCCAGACCTTCTTTTTTTGGGGAACACTGCTTGTAGGCTTGGGGAACTGAAATAATGATATCTCCGAGGTAAAATTTTCCGTCGGCTTCCTTTTCATTAACAGGAAAGCTCAAAACATCTGTAGGAGAGTTTTTTTTCAAGAATCTATAATTCAAATCTTGAATTCTCTTGTTGTTTACAAATGCCAGTGTAACCTCCGGGTTTTTAAGTTTAAAGTGCTTGATTAATCTTTGCAGCAGTTTCTTAAATCTGGCTGTGTTTATCGGGTATTTATGTTGTTGGTTTAGTATTTCTATCATTTGATGCTGGTTTTTTCTTTTTTTTGATTTCAAAATTAAATCCTGGGTAGTCGACTCTCGAGTGGTAGATTGTATAAAGAGTTTCAAGAAATGATGAAGCACAGATTTTCAATTCTTTGAAAGAAAAATTACAGTCGTCCAACTGCCCGTCATGAAGATAATTATTAAATATTTCAGTTATCACTCGCTTCAAGTTTATGTTAGTGGGGGATTTCAAACTCCGTGAAGCTGCCTCAATTGAATCTGCGAGCATAACCAGGGCGGCTTCTTTGCTTTTTGGCTTAGGCCCTGCATATCTGTAGCTTTCTTCTCCTATTTTTTGCGTTTCAGGGTCGTACTTTTCTTTTGCTTTTTCGAAGAAATATTTTACCAGAGAGTTTCCATGGTGCTGTTCGATTATGTCTCTTATCTTTTTAGGGAGCTTTAATTTTTTTGCCATTTCCATGCCTTCCTTGACATGGTTGATTATCACCAGGCTGCTCATGCTGGGCTTGAGGTCTCTGTGCATATCAAGATTTCTAGTTCTGTTTTCGATGAAGTATTCTGGTCTTTTGATTTTGCCTATGTCATGATAAAGAGCACCAGTCTTGACCAGCATAGGGTCTAACTTGATTTCTTCTGCAGCTTTTTCTGCTAGAGATGAGACGATGAGAGAATGATGGTAAGAGCCGGGGGCTTCCAGCGCCATCTGCCTGAAAATTGGAAGGTCCGAGTTTGTAAGTTCGATGAGTTTAGGCTGGGTAACTAAACTGAAAAAATTTTCATAAACAGGCAGGAAAAGAAATGCCAGGGCAGCACTGAGTATTCCCCCCAGGACTCCCATCAGAATCTCGCTGGCAAGAATGTCAATCGGGCCTATTTTTTCTATGATAAGATGGAAGCTTATTATTATAAATATATTGATCGGGGCGACCAGAAAAAAAGCAGCCTGAAATGTTGTTGTTCTCTTTTGCTTTCCGTAATATTTTATTCCATATATAGCGGCCAGAGCTCCTATTAAACTGAAGATCAGAAGATAAAAATTTGCCTTAAAGAGATACCCGATAAGGAGGCTGTTGATAACAGTAAAGACCAGTGCGATTTGAGTTCCTGCCAGGAATGCAAAAAGAAGAGTGCCGAATTGAAAAGGAAAGCAATATTTGTAAGTTTCAATGTGTTTTAACAGGGAAATACTGCTGCTCTGGCTTAATGTGTCGGCTAAAAAAATTGAGGCCTTATAGAATAACAGGCTAAGGACAAGAGTGATTCCTATCATAATGAAATTCTTAAGAGCCATATTAAACTTCACGAATGATTTCAGATAGAACCAGATGAATATGAAAAGGAAACAGAATAAAAGAAATGTCCCCATGAAATTAGTAAACCAGCTTGGTTTCAAACTGAGGTTTTGATTTATTATTCTAATTTGTTTGAGGGATTCCTGATTGACTTCGTCTCCTTTACGGATGATAACTTTCCCTTTTTTTATCGTGTAAAAAACCGTTCCTATGCTCGCACGAGCCTCTTCTTTTCTCTCTTCGGTTTTAACTTTATTGTAATTTATATTATGAGAGATAAAAAAATAAGAAAGATTGATTAACAGTAATTTATCATTTTGTGCAAGGTCTAATTTGTTTATTTCTTCAGATAATTTTTCTTTGCTTTCTGAAATGTTCAGCAGATCTGAAACTTTTATGCTCTTTTCGTTTTCCGGGCTTTTAATAAGGGCCAGGCCTTTCTCTTGTTCTTTGTGGATAAAGAGGTTTTTGGACAGGATTATGCCCTGGCTTGAAATTTTGCCGATGAGATCGATCAAATTTTCTTCCAGGTCAGAAGAAAATTTAGCTTTAATGAGGGCTCTGACATCTCTTTCCGAAATTTCCCTGTCGAACTTTTCAAGGATTGTTTTTCGGAAGTCTTCTATTCTCTTTGATGTTGCAGGTTGCTTGATGAGGTCACGTCCCGAACTGAAAAACTCCCTAATCTTTTCTTCGGTATTTAAAAAAACATTCTGGTCCAGCATATAAACAGGGAGCAGTGCTTCGGCTGCTTCTGTTTTCCTTTTTTCAGTTGTTTCTGTATCTTTAATGGTGAGGTCTTCAGGTGCGATGATATCCGATGATGCGATTTCTCCCTCTGTGGGAATAGGGAGAGATTTTGACGGGAGATAAGACATAAAGTATGAAATGACAATAACAAAGATGAAAAGGAAGAGAAATGGATTTTTCACGAGTCTTTCGAAGAATGCGACTTTTTTTACTTTTTTAAGTGAAGAAAGACTGTTTTGGGATTTTTTTATAGGCATCTTCCTGTTTTTAAAGAAGTTGAGCGTTTTAAAATGTAATGGGTTCATTTTCTTTTTTTGGATCCAGCTTCTGATTTTTGATAAGCTTTTATAATTTTTTGAACAAGAGGGTGCCTTACAACATCTTTTTCGTTGAACTGAACAAAGGCGATTTCCTTTATATGAGAAAGAATATTTAAGGCGTGTACCACTCCGGATCTATCGGGCTGCGGTAAATCGATTTGTGTAATATCTGCTGTGACTATCAGTTTGGAGTCAAACCCAGATCGGGTTAAAATCATCTTCATTTGTTCTTTTGTCGTATTTTGGGCTTCATCGAGTATAATGAAAGCACTATTTAAAGTTCTGCCCCTCATAAAAGCTAATGGAGCAATCTCTATAATCCCTCTTTCAATGAGATGGTGGGCTTGTTCTGATTGGATCAGGTCAAACAGGGCATCATAGAGTGGACGAAGGTAAGGGTTTATTTTCTGGAGAATATTACCAGGTAGAAAGCCTAATTTTTCTCCTGCTTCGATTGCAGGTCGTGTGAGAATGATGCGATTGACAGATTTATTCTGAAGGAACGAGAGAGCCATTGCCATTGCAAGATAGGTTTTGCCTGTGCCGGCAGGGCCTATTCCAAAGACTAAATCGTAATTCTTTATAGCCTTGATGTATTCCTGTTGGTTCAGGCTTTTTGGGATGACAGATTTTCTGGAAAAATTGAGAGTTTCCGATGGAAAAAATTCTTCGAGTCGGTCTGTCTGCCCCTGCTCTAAAATATCGAGGGCAATATCAAGGTCTTCCTTCTTAAGAGAATATCCTTTTTCTCCCAATTCCCTGATTTTATCAAAGTAATATTTTGCAAACTCTACTTTTTCCCCAGGGCCATCTAAAAGAAGGTTGTCCCCGCGGACAGAGAGGGATATCCCTAGTCTTTTTCCCATGTCTTTTAAATTCTTGTCCAATACACCAGAGAAGACTCTTTTTCTGGCATAGGGATGTTCGATTTTCTCCATATTAGAAGATTAGGTAGGATTCGCCTTTCATTTTCATTAATAATAAACATTAAAAGAGTGGTTTTGTCAAGCCTGTCTAAAACTGACGGAGATGGTTTACACATGGAGCGATCTTTAATAATCTAAATGTTATTTAATGAAAGGAGATGTTCTCTTCCCCGAGCTTCCAGGATTTTTCGATCCATTTTACCCCGCATTATACACGTAAACGCGGAATCGAGCATAGATCCGTCCGGCAAGCGGGGATCAGTGGAAGATACGGGCGGGACCGATGGCATCGCGGCCGGAAGCAGGCTCCCGCCTAAGAAGTGGCCGGGCTGGGAGGGATCAGACATATCCAGAGGCTCTATGTGCACAGGATCAGCCTTCTTCACAACAAGATGTTTATCGCTTCCTCTATTTTTTCTATTTTTATCGTTTGAGGACAGTTTATCCCGTAAATTTATATCCCACTCCTCGCATACCAATGATATACTTCGGATTCGGGGGGTCGTCCTCAATTTTCTTCCTCAGATCAGCGATATGTTTGTCTACCGTCCTCGGGTGGACATAAACTTCAGCACCCCAAACCTCATCAAGAATGGAATCACGACTCTTCACCTGGCCCTTATGCTTTATGAGAAAATGAAGCAGATCAAATTCGAGGGCGGTCAGGTAGATGGACTTTCCTTTCTTTCTCGCCTCGTACTTTATAAAATCAATCTCAACATCGCCGAAAATATACAGATTAATTTCCTGTTGAGGCTGCTTTGCCCTCCTTAGAAGAGCTTTCACTCGGGCAAGAAGTTCCCTGGGACTGTATGGCTTTGTGACATAATCATCGGCCCCGAGCTCCAGCCCGAGGATTTTATCGATCTCCTGGCCCTTGGCCGTTAACATCAGGATGGGTGTCGTAATCCACTCTTGACGTAATTGTTTGCAGACTTCAAACCCGTCCATTTTCGGCAGCATTATGTCGAGAATGATGAGGTCGTATCCTTGCTCTTCTGCCATGGATAAGCCCAGCTCTCCGTCTTTGGCGCTGGAAACTTCATAACCCTCAAGCCTTAGGTTGTCCTCCAACGCCATCAGGATACTTTCTTCGTCCTCTATGATAAGAATCTTTTCCATCTCATCCATCTCCTATTATGCGAAAAGGAAGCTTCATCGAAAATGTGCTGCCCTGTCCCGGCTCACTTTCAACATGAACCTTCCCCTGATGGGCTTCCACAATTTGCTTAACCAGAGTCAATCCAAGCCCACTGCCTTTAACCGTCCGTGTCAACTCATCACCTACACGATAAAAACGGTCAAAGACCTTACCGAGTTCTTCTTTCTTGATTCCAATACCAAAGTCTTGAATGGAGATAACAAGATATTGGTCTTCTGTAAATGACTTAACAACTATCTTTTTGGCCTTGCCTGAGAATTTGATGGCATTATCTATCAGATTAGTAATAGATTGAGATATAGATGCGCTGTCCGCCATAATGGATGGCAAAGAGTTTTCAATTTTCAACTGAATTTCAAAATCCTCATGAGACACACGGTCTTGAACGGCCGAAACAACCTCTTTCAATAACGTGCCAATATCAGCCTTCTCAAACTCAAATTCTTTGCGGCCCTCTTCCATTTTGGCAAAATTTAATACATTGTCGGTGAGTAAAGAAAGTCTTTCGCTCTGTTCCAAGAGAGTATCGTAGTATTTCTGGCGGCGTTCTTCAGAAGGCACCCGTCCTGTTTGAAGCATCTCCGCTAACTGGCGGATGGAAGTTAGAGGGCTTTTAAACTCATGGGAAATTGCTGAAACAAAATCAGATTTCATTTTTGCAAGTTCCAGCTCATGAGCCACAATCCGAACTGTTAAGATCAAGCCAAATATCAGGATACCCGCGATGAGAAGAAACATATAGAAATAGATGCCTCGTCTTGAAGTGAGAAATGTCTCAAATAGACGCGGGTCTTGTTGGTAGAATTCAAGGGACCAGTCCGGAAAGTTTCCTGTGAAATTTGTTCTGACAGTGACCGATCCCGAAGGCGCGTTTCCTGACGCTAAAATGGTTTGGCCATCTCTTCCTCTGACAATCCATTCGGTTTCTTCAGAGGAAACATGACGCTGGAGGGCTTGCCGGAAAAGGTTATCTCTGAGATAGTTGGCATCAAGCAAAAGCCCCCATATTTCATTCGTTTGGTTTCTATTCCCTTGGGGTTGGCTCAAAAAGGAAACAAGATATGAGTTCCTTCCTATCCCTAATATAAATCGTTTCCTTGAATCGGGAAAATCATCCAATTTCAGCGGAATTTTTGCCTGCAAGTCTGTTGCTGCGCTTTCCTGGAATTCGAGTAATTTTTCTGTTGTTTCTTTCTGTTTACTTTCCCCACTTAATAATTCTTGAAAAGTGCTTTTATAGGATAGAACTTGGTCTGGTAAGGATTCCTGTGAAAGTATATCATCAATTGAGTTTTTTATATTCTGAGCGAAAAACTCATATTGAGCTTTCTCCAACGTCCATTCTCTGTTAATCAAATCTCTATATAGTTCAATGAAAATTTTGATCGAGCTTAAAGAATCATCTGTTGCGAAAAACAAAGAGCCGAGTTCTAACCGAGCAGACAGTCCTAAAGGTATTCCATCGGCAATTCGCACCTGGCTAAAGTCTTGAGCAATTGTCTCGTACGATTTTATGGCATTCTGGTAAAGTTTTGCTTTTTTTTGGATTCTGGCAATTGCGTTCCACAATTCTCCTTTCACTTGAGGGTTGGCAACTTGTTTTATCGCTTGTTGATAGATGGACAGAGCTTCTCGATATTTTTTCTGTTGAAATTCTAATTTCTGCCCTGTTTGTATTTTTCTGTTCAAGGAAGGAGTCCGGGACAAAGGGAGAAGGCGTTGTGTGCTGCCGTTGGGAAGAAATAAAAGCTTTGAGATTGGAAAGCAAATTTTTTCTAAGTTTTGGAAAAGAAAGACCTCCTCCACAAGAGGATGCTGATCTTTTACGCTTTCCAATGAATGAAGAAAAGCAGGTTGTGAGATTCCCTGCCGCTTAATAATAGAATTTAAATATGCCTGTTCAACCTCGAAAATATTTTCGTCGATCGACCTGGTAATCAGTTCTGCAATTCTGTGGTGTTCGTCCAGTCTCCTTTTTTCCAGCAAGGCCCGGTCATTCTGAATACCACGAAAGGCCAGATACCCCAGAAGCAAGCTCGGCAATCCTATACCCAGAAAGAAAAGGAGGAAGATTTTTTTACGTTTATGTACTGACAGTTCCATTAATAAAATTCTTTTAAGGATATATAGAACTTTTACTCGAATGCCGAAATTTCTTCCTTCAGTTACACTGCTTATCTAATTTTAAAAAACCCTTCCAGCAAAAACAAGTTGTTTATAAGAACTTGGGAGTTCGATCTCAATATTCCATGTTTAAGGTTATTGGATAGATATGTTATTTTTATCAATAAGTTAATCATAAAAAATTAATTCCGGCAAATGAGGAGCAGAGTCTGGTAACGGACCTGCCCCTTACATGCTGCACATCTTACTTTCTACCCTTGACCAGTGGCAGAAAATCCTCCATTAGCCAGAATTCCGAACTGTCACCTTGGTATCCTGAAAAAACAAATCTATCCCCATCAGGTGACCAGTCAAGATGAAAAATGTTTATATCTACCAGATCCGTCTCGATGTCTACAATGCTCCCATCGTTTATTGAAATAACTCTAATATTCTTACCATAGGCCTCGGTTCCGTAGATAAAAGCGATTCTTTTGCTGTCTGGAGACCAGGCCAATTCTATGTGGACATGAGCCAATTGTACTTTCGTCACCACACGCGAAACTCCATCATTTACCGAAAGGATTTTCAGTATCCCAGCCTTAAACTCCTCTTCGTCAGTGGAAAAATATGCAATCAGTTTCCCATCAGGTGACCATGCCATTGGACAGAACTTAACACTGTCGGAATCCGATGTCAAAGCTTTCGGATCTCCACCATTTACCGGGACGGTGTAGATGTTCACCTCACCAAATCCCCTAAAATAATTCTTATCCTCTCTGGCGTGTATATAGGCAATAGTCTTTCCATCCGGCGACCAACAAGGGAACCCATTAAGAACGGATGCAGGAGTTTTAGTGAGCTGTTTTGGTTTTCCTCCATCAACGGGTAGTGTCCAAATTTGCCAGTGCCAACTTGTATCTTTTTTTGTCTGTCCCGAAAAAACAATCGTCTTTCCATCCGGAGATACATTATTTCCTCCTCCCCATGCCGGTTTGACGATTTTCTCATCGAACTGAATTGGAACAGTTTTAACTTCACCTCCCTCAGCAGGAACAACAGCTAATGAATATTTTTCCCAATCACCACTCCCCTCATCTATATTATTTGTGTGAAATATTCTTTTTCCATCGGGAGACCATCTGGGTTGTATCGGATATCCTCCATGTGAAACCAGCGCGGCCTTACCACCTGTTGCTGGCAGAGTGTAAAGGCCAAATTCCGTTTTCTCGCGAATTACCGCTCCGATCTTATTATCGGGCGTCCATCCTGCCAAAAACATGATTCCTCCGGTTCCTTCGGGAATATCGATCTTCACGACCTCCCCGGAGGGTGCTCCATCCTCTCCGACAGGGATGATGCAAACTTGCTGACTGTCCAGGTCCAGAAAAGCAATCATGTTACCATCCGGTGACCAGGTAGGGCTTGACGCATTCTTGGCATTGACAACAAGTTTTGGAGTCCCATTAGAAGCGGGTATCACCCATAGTCCACCTCCCGCTCTACCCAAATTTTTGGTGTCTACATAAGCGATCATCTTTCCGTCAGGAGAAAAGACCGGTTCTCTGGCTTGGGCATCAACCAATTGCTTCGGCGAACCCCCATCTACGGAGATTGTATTGATGTGACACTCATTACTGTCAACCGATGAAAAGGCCAGCACCTTTCCGTCTGGAGATAAACTCATTCTATAGTTTACTATACGTGCATCCCGGTAATTTTCATATACTTTCTTTGGCTTTCCACCTACGGCCGAAACAATATACATACCCTGCTTCCCCTCATTCTCTTTCCATTTTTCACCTTCTGTCCATTCATTGAATGCGATCCATTTACCGTCACCAGACCAGGCAAGTCCGGACCAATCAACTTCCACATCGCGGGTGTTCAGTATGACTGGAGCCCCGGGGAATTCTGATCCCAGTTTCCCCGAAAGGGGCATAATCCAGAGCTTTTTGTCAGAAGCAGAAGCGAAGATAACTTTTTTGCCATCCGGAGATAACTGCATGGTCCAAGAAAGCTTTGTTGGAATCCGAAGTTTTCGGAAGGTAGGTTTATGAGGCACTTTTTCCATTACCTCAGTCAGCCGGGCAAGTCTTTCTTTTGCCAGAGCCACTCTTGCTTCTGCCCGGGATATTCGTCTATGAGGCGCTGATAGGCTTTTAGTGCCTCTTGTTTTCCCAGTTTCTCATAGCACATCCCGATATGATACAACGCTTTTGCTGCAGTTGATTCATTTTCCGGAAAATCCTTAATAATCCTCTCATAAACCTCAATAGCCCCTTCCAGCTCCCCTTCGACTTCCTCTTTGTACAGCCCTGATTGATAAAGTTGTTCAGCACTCTGCTGGATGTATGCCGATGATAGAATCACAAGTGCGAAGGCAAGAAAAACAAAAATGAAAATACGTGACTTCATGGTTAGCCCTCCTTAATAGTTTACATTTCAGTAGGGAAAATACCAGAACTTTTCTTCGATTGCATGAAGCTTCTGTAACGATTGTGTGAAGATTAGTGATTTACTTTGGATCCAGCGGATCATTTTCAAACTACAACCCGTCCTATTCATGGTCCTCATGCAACCAAGCCAGAAATTATGTTAGTTAAAATTTAAAAGTGCACTTTTAATTTTTAAATGACAACAAAGGATAAAAAACTTGAAAAAAATAGACTTATAATCTAATATAAATAACCTTATATTGACAACCATAGATAGTCCAGATTAAGGAGAATGATAATTTTGGATAAAGACGTAAATTATATTGTCTCAGGATTGGAACGTTCCGGTACATCTATGTTGATGCAGATACTGGAAGCTGGAGGGGTTCCCACTTCTTTTAACAGTGATTCGCGGCCGCCAGATGATAATAATCCGAAAGGTTATTTTGAACTCGAGGGCGGGAAAATCATAAACAGACTAATGAAAGGAACATTTCCTTTTGATATATATAAAGGAAAATTTATAAAGATTACTGCTTATGGTCTAAAGTACTTACCGGCGGGGAAATATAAGGTTATCTTTTCGGAGAGGAATATCGAGCAGATACTGAATTCAATGGAAAAAATGGCACGGATTCACGATGAAAAAAGGGAAGAAACCAGAAAAAGCTTTTTGAAGTTGAACGAGATGATTAAAGATAAGATAAGGGGAAGAGAAGATATTGAAGTTTTAATGGTAAACTTTAATGATATACTATCTAATCCGGAGAATAATATTAGAAAAATCTATGACTTTTTAGGTTCACAGGCATTTGACCTGGAGAAAATGATAAAGAGTGTGGACCAGAGTCTGTATCGAAATAGATAATCAGAGAAAAAGGCGGTAAAGAATATATTACGGAGAGAAAAAATGGAAAAAGAATTTACAAATGTGTCTATCCCGACTTCCTTGTATAAAAAGATAGAAGAAAAAATAAAAGGTTCAGAATTTCCATCTGTCTCGGAGTATATTACCAAAGTATTAAGGGGAAATTTTTCAGAGGAACAGACAAATCAAGAAGTTTTCAGCAAGGAAGATGAAGAAAAAGTAAAAAAAAGGCTGAAAGCGTTGGGATATATAGATTAACCGGCTTGGCAGCCAGGAAAATAATCCAGGTCTGTCAGTCCTGATAGATAACCACTGCCATTTGGACGAATTTCTGTTCAATCTTAGGAATGGCAGGTAATGCTTTGTGACTCTAGGAAAGGAGAAAAATATGATCGCACCTCATGGTGGTGAAATTATTGAAAGGGTTCTGAAAGGAAAAGAGAAAGATGATGCTCTTGAGAAAGCCAGGAAGTTGGCTTGCATAAAACTCAATCCCGATCAAATCAGTGATTTAGAAAATATTACATATGGGATTTTCAGCCCTCTAGAGGGATTTTTAGGAAGGAAAGACTACAAGAATGTTTTAAACCAGATGAGGCTTGCAGATGATTTGCCGTGGCCGATTCCAATTGTTCTTGATGTAGAAAAGGAAAAGGCTGACAAGTTAAAAGAAGGGCAGGAGATTGCTCTTATTAACCAGAGCAATCAGCCTGTTGCTTTGTTCTATCTTGAAGAAAAGTATGGGTTCAGCAAGGAGGAACTGGCAGAAAAAGTTTTCCGGACTACCGATGACCTTCATCCTGGAGTTGCCAAGGTGAAGGAGATGAAAGAAATACTTCTTGCAGGGAAAATTGATTTGATTCAGGAATCTCCAACACCTTTCTATAACTACAAGCTTAAACCTATTGAGACGAGGATCCTTTTCAAGGAGAAAGGATGGAGAACTATTGTTGGTTTTCAAACAAGGAATACTCCTCATATAGGGCATGAGTATGTCCAGAAAGCAGCACTTACTTTTACAGACGGGCTGTTTGTGAATCCAGTTATCGGACGTAAGAAAAAGGGAGATTTCAAGGATGAGGTCATCCTGGCTTCTTATGAGGAACTTCTTAAGAATTATTATCTCAAGGAAAGGGCGGTGATTGCCATTTTGCAGATGGAGATGAGGTATGCTGGTCCGAGGGAAGCCATTTTTCATTCTATAATTAGAAAAAATTTTGGCTGCACTCATATAATTATTGGCCGCGACCATGCAGGTGTTGGCAATTTCTACCCGCCATTTGCGGCTCAGGATATTTTTGGAGAATTTCCTGATTTGGGAATTATACCTTTGTTTTTCAGGTCTTTCTATTTCTGCAAGAAGTGTAATTCAGTGGTCAATGAGAAAATTTGTCCGCATTCTCCTTCAGAACATATCAATTTCAGTGGGACTAAAATTAGGGAGATGTTACTTCAGGGCAAGGAGCCTCCTCCAGAATTAATGAGGCCCGAAGTCGCTAAAGTTATTATGAGTTATGATAACCCGTTTGTTGAGTAAATTCAGGAGATATGAAATTATGGATAGTAAAAATCAGAAAGGAGTTACATTATGGTTTACGGGACTGCCTTGTTCCGGGAAATCTGCTGTTGCTGACAGAGTGGCGGAGATTTTAAGAGAACGAGGGTTGAGGATAGAGAGATTGGATGGGGATATTGTTCGCAAAAACCTGACAAGGGACCTTGGCTTTTCAAAAAAGGATAGGGATGAAAACATTCGCAGGATAACTTTTGTCGCCAAACTTTTAACCAGAAATGGTGTGATAGTGCTTACTTCGTTTATCTCTCCTTACAGGAAAGTCAGAGCTTATGCGTGCGAGGAAATCGGAAGTTTTATTGAGGTATATGTCAAATGTTCCCTGGATGTCTGTATTAAGAGGGATGTAAAAGGGATGTTTGAGAAAGCCATAAAAGGTGAGATAAAAGAATTCACAGGTATCTCAGACCCTTATGAAGAACCCTTAGATCCAGACATTCTTCTTGAGACAGACAAGGAGGAACTTGAAGAAAGTGCTGCTAAAGTCATCGAAAAACTCAAGGAGTTAGGGTATATTTTATAAATTACAAGAATTTGATTCTGTATTAATGACGACAAGCCATTCAGTGTATGACTTCGAGTGGATAGTTAAAAATTTATTCGTAGTCATTGATACGGGGAATGAAATAAAGAATAAAAGAAAAAATGCAGTAAAAGCATAGGGGGAAAAAATGAAAATAAGCATAATTGGTACAGGATATGTAGGTTTGGTAACAGCGGTTGGTCTTGCGGATTTTGGCCATGATGTTATCGGGACGGATATTGTTCCAGATAAAATTGACAAGGCGTCTCGTGGAATACCTCATATTTATGAGCCGGGCCTTGAAGATCTGCTTAAGAAAAATCTCGAAAGAGGAAACCTGGTTTTCAGTCATGATTTAAATAAAGCCATTCAAGATTCTGATGTTCTCTTTGTTTGTGTAAATACACCTCAAAGAGAGGACGGAAGTGCAGATATGTCTTATGTCGAAGGGGTTTCGCTAAAAATTGCTGAGAATCTGAATGATTACAAACTAGTAGTGGAAAAGAGCACGGTTCCTGTGAAAACATCGATGTGGATCAAAAGAACAATTGACCTGTATAAAAAAAGTCATGCGGATTTTGATGTTGCCTCCAATCCGGAATTCTTGAGGGAAGGTTCGGCTGTCTATGATTTTCTGAATCCTGACCGTGTTATTATCGGAGTGGAAACAGATAGAGCCAGGGATATCATGTTAAGGATTTATGATAGATTCAGTGACCGTATTATTATCTCCAACATCGATACTGCTGAACTCATTAAACATGCTTCCAATTCTTTCCTGGCCATGAAGATATCTTATATTAATATTATCTCTGAGCTTTGTGAAAAGACAAATGCAGACATAAAACTCGTCGCAGAGGGGATGGGATTTGACTCCAGGATAGGGCCCCATTTTTTGCAGGCAGGCCTCGGGTATGGAGGCTCCTGTTTTCCAAAGGATGTAAGGGCTCTTATCCGTATCGGAGAAGATCTTGGTGCTAATATGCATTTGCTGAAAGAAGTGGACAGAATCAACACTGACCGGATCAAAATATTTATCGAAAAGGTTAAGAAAGCCCTTTGGATATTAAAAGCGAAAAAGATTGCAGTTCTGGGACTTTCCTTCAAACCGGAAACCGACGATATAAGAAATGCGCCCAGTGTCAGTGTGATAAAAGAACTTCAAAAGGAAGGTGCTTTGCTCCGGCTTTATGACCCGAAAGCCGCAGAAAACATGAAGAATTTATTTCCGGAACAAGCACCCGGGATTAGCTATTGCAATTCTTCGGTTGAGGCACTTAAAGATGCCAATGCAATGCTTATCATTACAGAATGGGATGAGTTCAAGAAGATGGATTTAGGAAAAGTTAAGGAATTAATGGCAAATCCCATCATTATTGATGGTAGAAATGTTTTCGATCCACAAGATGTGAAGAAACACGGTTTTGAGTATTATTGTGTCGGTCGCAAATGACGTGAGTCATTCATGAAAATTGCTGATAATAGATGAATTTGAGTGCATGTTTGCGCTCCACTAAGATTTTTAACGCCATTTCCTCCCGATCTTCTCGGCTCTGCTGGAACTCTGCATGTTTATCTTAAGCACCGCCATAATGTCCGCGAGCCATCATTAACACCGCCCCTTTGATCATACAGTGCTCACACATCCATCAGGCCCGACTTTGTCGGATTCCCTCGAAGATCGACTCAGAAAGGCTAAATCTTTTAATGTCGCTTCCTCCATCCCCTCAAATTCATATGCTTTGATTAGCATATTTCATCAATGTTAAATAAAAACATCGGCATTCTTTATGAATAATCCAGGACTTTCTGGGTTATTTAACTAATATATACGCAGTGTGGTTTTTGAAGTCTGACTCAAAGATGATGAATTCGTCCAAGTATACAGATTGCAGTTTAAAATCCACTTTTTCGCCATCAATATAAACATCCAGGTGGATTTTCCTGTCATTTATCCTTTCATTTAAATCAGGCCAGGGGCTGAGAATTTTGATTGTTCCTTTATGAGGGAAATTGCTGTTGTATTTAAATGTGAGTTTATTATTGTCCGGATCAAAGCTGTAATAATATGCGATGAAAATATCATTGGCCGGCTGGTAGAAGTGAATTTTGGCAGATTCTCTTCCGAGCTTTGGTTCAATATGTAGGTCATTTTCACCCAATTTGAGGCCGAAGTAGCCTTCGAATAGAGCCTTGCCAAGCATCCCTGCAGAGCCGCAGAATAAATCGCTGCCAAGGCCTGTTCCCTCCCTGTTATCCCATTCAAAAAAACCTCTATTAGACAGATTTTTTCTTATTATTTCTTTTAATTTGTCTTTTGCTGTGCGGCTGGTGCCACATTCGAACATGGAATAGACGAGCCGTCCTCCAAACCAGTCCCACTGGGCACCGTTCTGGTATTCATAAGGGTCATCGAGCATGGGGTGAAGGAAGAATTTTGCCGGGTAAGGGGGGAGAAGAGTCCCGCTTATTGTAGAGACACTAAAAGATTTTTGCCTTTTGAGAGCTTGTTCGATAATATGTCTGCATTTATCGGCACCTGCCAGGCCGGAGAGTATGGCCTGCGAATTTCCTCCCATCGGAAAAATATTGTCTTCGTCAAAGTCATGCTTTAATGTGTCTAGATGGAGATGAATCCTGTAGAATCCCTTATCTTCTTGCCAGAGCCATTGGTCCGTGTTTCTCTTTATAGAATCAGCTGTTTTTTGCCAGTATTCGGCTTTTTCGCTTTGACCGAGTGAGTAAAGCATTTCCACAAGGTTAAGACAAGACTGGTAAAACATGCTCTGGTCGTATATGTCAGCTGTCCAATGAGTTCTTTTGTCTACGTAGACAGCATTTTTATCTTCATCAACCATATCCACATCCCCCCAGTCTGCCGTATGTGCTCCAGTAAGGAGGCCGTATCTGTCATTAAAACGGTAAAGAAGTACATAATTGAGTGATTTTTCAAGTCTGGTGATGATTCTTTCTGATTTGATTTTTTTCTCAAGCCAGTGAGGACCGATAATTTTGAAAATCTGGAAAGCAGCTTGCACTGTACTCGATTCCTGATCGGTTTCTGTTGTGTTTTTGTCTGACTTACCCCTCGAATCTATCCAGTCTTCAAGAGAGCCATTTTTCTTTTGGAAGGCAAGATGCTCTTCCAGCCAGGAACAAAGAAATTGCTTATCATAGAAATATCTAGAGGCGGGGATGATTGTATTTGCATCTCTCAGCCAGATTTGAGGATAATCAGTACCAGCCGAAAATCCGCAGACTTCTCCTGCCTTCCCGTTAAACGATACCTCATTTTGGCTCAATGTAAAGCGAATAAGTTTGAAAATTTTGTTGATCTCATCCACGCTTGAACTGAGTTTTGTGAATTTCCCGTAATCGAGACTTAAATCATACTTGTCATCAGGCCATGTTTTTTCTTTGACAAGGAGATCGATTTTTGAAGTTTTGGACCCGTAATCCTTAAACCAGGCCAGTTTTTCCTTAAGGAGGTCGAACTCGAGGATGTATTTTCCTGCCTCCAAAGGGCTTCTCAGTGTAATGGTTAATTCAGTACTTTGAGTGGGTTTAACTTTTTGGGGCAGTGGGAAGCGGCGGTTGTCGTATTTCAGGCAGTTTTCTTGTTCATCCAGAAGGTGATATGAAAGGAATGTAGGATATTGGCCTCTTGAAGTCCAGAGACTTCGTCCCAAATTTTCAATTTTAAAGTGTATTTTGAATCTTTCTCCTTCAAAAACAGAATATTTGTTTTTCTCCGGTTCGATGAGACAGAAGAAATCTGGTTTCTTTAAAGGTCTTTTTACAAGGATTTTTGTCATCAATAAACACAAGGCTGCTATAGCCAAAATGGAAAAAGAGAATACCGTTATAAGCTTAGTTGAGTGTTTAATTTTCATAAGATTTTATGCTTATTCTATAATCCATGAGAGGTTTTTCATTTTTTTCAGAGTTTAGAGAAAAATTTTCTCTTTGTCAAAAAAAATATTTAGCGGATGTTTGTGCTCAACTCAGATTTTTAACGCCATTTCCTCCCCGATCTTCTCGGCTCTGTGTAACTACGCGTATTTCAGAGCGTCGGCATTTTGACAATTTAAAGGCAAGTCCCTATAATTGGCCTATGTTAAAGAGCCTTGAAGGTTTTATTGAACCCGGAAGCGAAGAAGAATTATTGGTGAATCAACTCGACCTTTCCAGAGTACCACGTCATGTTGCTGTCATTATGGATGGAAATGGCCGCTGGGCAAAAAAGAGAAAATTGCCCCGGATAGAAGGCCACCGAGCAGGCGCAAAATCCGTACAGGAGGCAGTAGAAACTTGCGCCCGTTTTGGGGTTCGATTTCTGACTCTGTATGCTTTTTCAAAAGAAAATTGGAAAAGGCCCAAACAAGAAGTAAAAATCCTCTGGAGGCTTCTTGAAGATTATCTTAAGAAAGAAGACAAGGTTCTTGTCAAGAAGAATTTTAGGCTGATAGCTATTGGACAGAGGAAAGGAATTCCTGCAAAAGTAAGGAGCGAATTGGAACGGGTAGAGAAGCTTACAAGGCATAATGATAACTTAACCGTAATACTGGCTCTTAATTATGGGGGCAGGTCTGAAATTGTTGATGCTGTTAAGAAAATTGTAAAAGTAAGGGGTTTAGATATTGAGTCTCTGGATGAAAAAGAATTTTCAAGATATTTATACGCAGCACATATCCCTGATCCTGATCTTCTTATCAGAACAAGCGGAGAACTTCGTATTTCAAATTTTTTGCTGTGGCAGATAGCTTATTCAGAGATTTGGATTACTGCAGAATTTTGGCCTAATTTTCGTAAAAAGCACATGCTTCAGGCTTTTATTGAGTATCAGAAAAGAGAAAGGAGATTTGGAGATATCCGGCCGAATGAACATATATGACCTGCCGCGATAAAATCTCGATAATTCTCAAGGCTTAATTACAAGATGAATGATAAAAAAAGGCTTCCTACAGCCATAGTGTTAATAGGCATTCTATTTGTCTCCATTCAGTTTCTTCCACGCCTGGCTTTTTTTTGTTTTATTCAGGTAATAATACTATTTGCACTTTTTGAATTCTACAACCTTCCCATCAAAAAAAAGATTTTTCTTCACAAAACCATTGGGATTCTTTTGGCTATAATCATAGGTTTTTCATTTTATTTTGACGAGTTTTCTCTTGAATTAGGCCTTTATGTGAGTTTAGTGCTTGTAGGAGCATATTTTGTGTTTTCTATAAATAAATTAGAGAAGCTTGTGAAATTTCCAGCATCGATTGCTTTGACTTTTTTCGGGGCTTTTTATCTAAGCTTTACTCTCAACTATTTTGTCTTTTTAAGAGAGGAAAGAGGGCCTTTCATTGTTTATTATCTCCTTGCTGTTATCGCTATTGGAGATACAGCTTCCTATTTTTTCGGAAAGCTGCTGGGCCGTCATAAGCTTGCCCCTATAGCAAGTCCTCATAAGACGTGGGAAGGAGCTGTTGCAGGACTGCCGGGAGCCTGTGTTGCCGCTGTAATTATTCAGCAGATCCTGTTAAAGGATGCGGTTCTATGGAAAGTAATTCTTATTGCATGTCTGGTTGATATCGTGGCACAAATAAGCGATTTACTGGAATCCCTTTTTAAAAGAGCTGTTGGTGTCAAGGATTCATCTCACATGCTTCCAGGTCATGGCGGTTTTCTGGACAGGATCGATAGTTATATCCTGGCTGCGCCCTTTTTCTATTATTTGTTAAAATTTATTGGGCTGGAGTAAAAGGATTCAAGTTAACAAGATGGAAAATATCTCGATTCTGGGTTCAACCGGCTCTATCGGCCGGAGCACACTTGAAGTTGTAGACAGACTCAACAGCAGATTTAAGATTGTAGGTTTGTCAGCAGGCCGTAACGTCAAGCTTCTCCACAGTCAAGTTGAAAAGTTCAAGCCAAAGGTCGTTTCGCTGGAAAGGCAGGAGGATGAAGATGAGTTCAGACAGGGTTGTAAAGATCCTTCTATCCAGGTATTCTGCGGCCAGTCAGGAGCAGAGAATGTTGCCGGTTTTGAAGAAAATGATATTGTTGTCTCTGCAATAACTGGCATAAACGGCTTAAGGCCCACTCTTGCAGCAGTAAAAACAGGCAAAAAAATAGCTCTTGCCAACAAGGAATCTATGGTGGTAGCTGGGGCTTTGATTCAGGATTTAGCCAGAGAGTCCAGGGCCAAAATTATTCCTGTTGACAGCGAGCACAGTGGTGTGTTTCAGTGTTTGTCCAATGAACGGATTGAGGATGTAAAAAAGGTTTTCCTGACTGCTTCTGGAGGACCCTTTTTTCGCGATTCTATCGATGAAATGAAGAACAGAACTCTTGAAGAAGCCTTGAATCATCCGCAGTGGAGAATGGGAAAGAAAGTGACCATTGATTCAGCCACCTTAATGAATAAAGGCTTGGAGTTGATCGAGGCACGATGGCTGTTTGGACTGGAACCTCAGCAGCTGGATATTTTGGTTCACCCTCAGAGTGTTGTTCATGCCCTGATTGAGATGAAAGATGGGGCTGTGCTTGCCCAGCTTAGTCGCACAGATATGAAAATTCCTATTCAATTTGCATTGACGTATCCTCAGAGAGAATGTGCTATCCTGCCGTCATTAGATCTAGCCGAAATACAAGCCCTGGAATTTTATAGAGCAGATACAAAAAAATTTCCTCTTGTCAATCTTGCCCGTTGGGTTCTAGAGGAAGGGGATAGTTTCCCTGTTGCCTTAAATGCAGCTAACGAGGTGGCTGTGGAAGCCTTTCTTCAAAAGAGGATAAAATTTTCCGACATTTCTACTGTAGTTGTTGAGATTGTCGAAAGTCATAAAAAGGAAAATGTTGGAAGTATAGAAGAAATATTTAATGTCGACCGGGAGGCAAGACTCCGGACCCGGAATTTACTCAAACAAAGGTTGTAAAATGGGATCAATATTAGGAGCTATTCTTGCTTTTGTGATTGTATTTGGCATTCTTGTCTTTGTACATGAATTTGGCCATTTTTTTATGGCAAAACTTGTAGGTATCAAAGTAGAGGTTTTCTCTTTTGGTTATGGAAAGAGACTTATTGGTTTTAAAAAGGGAGATACCGACTACAGGATAAGTCTTGTGCCCATGGGTGGATATGTGAGATTTCCCGGTGAGGAAAGCCTTGACGAGGAAAAAAAGATTGTCCCTGGAGATTTTAGGGCGGCGAAGCGCTGGCAGAGATTTCTTGTCATATTAATGGGACCTATCATGAACATTTTGCTGGCCGTTGTACTGGTTGCTTTTTTCAACATGAAAGGAGCTTCTGTCCCTGAATACCAGAAAGAAACTCCTGTTATTGGTTGGATAGAACAGGATTCGCCCGCAGAGCATGCAAATTTACAGATAGGTGATGAGATATTAAGCATTAACAACAAGAAGACGAAGACATGGAATGATGTAAGCATAGCTGTCGGAACCAAACCTGAAAAGAAGATAACCATTGAGGTCAATAGGGAAGGAGAAGTCATAGATGTTGAGCTTTTGACAGAAAGCAGGACAAAATATGAGACTGGATATGCCGGATTTTTTGGAAAAATCCTGACACAGGTAAAGATGGTAACTCCGGGTTTGCCTGCGGATAAAGCCGGGATGCTGCCGGGCGATGTTATTCTTGCTATTAATAGTAAACCTGTTTATTTTTTCCAGTTTTTAGAAGTCATTCAAAAAAATCCAGGGAATGAACTTGATTTTTTAATTGAGAGAAATGGAGAAACATTAATATGTAAGGTTACACCAAGGCACAAAGGAGATATAGGAGAAGTTGGAATTGCACAGATACCGAAGTCATCGATTAAAAAATATGCATTCTTTCCGGCGTTTATTCAGAGTGTCAAGGATAATACAAAACTTGCTTTTCTTGTTGTCGACATTTTAAAGGACTTGGTAATTGGAGAAGTATCAACACGACAAATTGCAGGGCCCATTGAGATAGCAAATTTGTCTTATGTTTTCTTAAGGATGGGTTTTATGGCCCTTGCGGGCTGGATAGCTCTTATAAGCCTTCAGCTTGGGATCATCAATTTGGTTCCCATCCCGGTTCTTGATGGGGGATTGATTTTTGTCTTGATTCTTGAAGGAATATTCCGGAGAGATTTTAATGCCAAGCTTAAACGTGTGATAATGCAGATCGGTTTTGCAATATTTATCTTTTTGATTGTATTTGTAATCTTGAATGATGTAGTAAGAAGACTTCCCAACGGATGGCAGAGCCTGGTTCCTTTTTAGCGGCTGTATATACTAATTAAATAGCCTTTCCCGTAAGTGGATTTGTTTGATTTAACTATTCAAAATTTTATCGACTTCTTCTTTATCTATTTCTGTGACAAGGGGAATACCGCTTATTCGTGCAGCATCTTGAGTTAAAGCAGCAATATCGCTTCGTGTGATGTAGCTCAGGTTGAACTTTCTGCTTCCTGCCATCATCTGACGCAAGCCTTGGCTGAGTCGATTGAAATAACTGTAAAGGCCCATCGCGCCTGTAGGAATTTCATTGAACTTATCTTTAAAGATTTTCTTTAATTCTGGCGCAGTGACAAAGATGTCTTCAGCTGTGCTTCCGAACCGTTCTATATAGATAGGAATCTGTCCTTCTTCGATTCTTTTGCCAATGGTTTTTCCTACCATTGCGGCCGCCATTGGTCCTCTAGCCATTCCTGCGAGTTTGAAATAGGGCGCACCTAGTGCGAGAACCTTGAAAATTTGATCTTCAAGAGTGATTCCTCCAGCAGCAGCAATATCAGGAATATACTCTCCTTTTTCGTCCAGTCTTCGGAGATACTGATAAAGCAAGGACCAGATTTCAACACTGGGAATACCCCATTCATTCATCATGCGCCACGGGCTCATTCCCGTTCCACCGCCAGCTCCATCAACTGTCAGCAGGTCGAGCTTGGCTTTTGAAGCGAATTTCAATGCACGGGCTAGATCGACAGGCCTGTAGGCTCCAGTTTTCAGGGTTATATATTTTGCTCCGGCACGTCTCAGTTCCTCGACTCTCTGCATGAAACTTTCTTCCTCAACCATTCCCATCCTTGAGTGTCTTTCAAACTCTTTGAAACTCCCTTTTTCGAAAGCTCGGATTACATTGGGATCTTCAGGATCAGGAAGAACGATGTATCCTCTCTGTTTTAATTCTTGGGCTTTTTCAAGGGACTTAATTTTAACCTCGCCTCCGATGTCCTTGGCCCCCTGACCCCATTTCAGTTCGACAGCTTCAACTCCCAATTTGTCGATGGTATATTCCTGTACTCCGAGTCTAGTATCTTCAATGTTTGCCTGAACGACGACTGTTCCATAGCCATCCTGCTGCCAATCCTGGAAGAGCTTTACTCGTTTCTCCATCTCCGGAGAGTGGACAATTTTTCCATCTTTAATTTCAGACTCTGTGTCCATCCCGCAGACATTCTCACCTATAGTAAGAATGCATCCTGAGATAGCAGCTCCAATGGCTAATCCTTCCCAGTTTTGTTTAGCGATATTTGTAGAACCCATACCAGGAATGACAAATGGAAGTTTCAATTTAATTCCTTTATCATGCCCGATGCTGGTTTCAATGCTTACTTTAGGAAATGTAGCCTTGTCACTGTCAGCTTCAACCCCATGTGCCCCGGCAGCTGTTCCCATTATGCTGAAATGAGAAAGATCTACAGGATATTCTTTTTCAGAAGCTGAAGTGATGATCCCAAAAGGTTGTGGATAGAGGACTTCTTGGGCTCGGTAGGCAGATTTCCCAATTTCGCACATTCCGATACAGCCATCCACGCAGGTCACACACATCCCGCTGAAAGGGCTTATAGACCCTTCTGTCCTGTTCTTAGTGAGAGTGGCAGCACTCCTGTTGAGTTTTGTATAAGACATTATGATTACCTCCTTATTTACTCATTTGTTTATATTATAAAGCAAGCTTAACATTTTACTATTTTCACTTGGTGTCCTGGGTCGGCTCTTTACTCCCTTGTTTTTCGGGTTTTTCTCTGACGCATGTACCGCACCGACCTGCATCGTACATCCAGCACTGAAGTTCATCATAATAGTCCAGACATGTCGGATCCATCGTCAGGCAGGCATTACACACTGCTGTATCTGCATTTGGGCCCTGGCACCTTAATTGGCATGCAGGACAGATGTACATACATGCTCCACAGAGTCGGCATACGTCGGATTTCATGTCAAATGGAGTTGATATTTTTCTGTCGTGTCCCCGGTTTTGAAAACCTATTGCACGGGCGTCCATTTGCTCGGCACACATACGTACACATAGCCCGCAGAGAATACATTCTTCGTTTCGGACCTTAAACCTGAGTTGTTTAACTCCGAATTTAGAAGCTAAGTCCTGGATGGTTTTGGAATTCGGAGCTATCGAGAGCATGAGTTCAATCATCATTCTTCTTGCTTTAATTACTCTTGTTGTGTCTGTTCTGACTACAAGTCCTTCCTTTGCAGGGTATGTGCAGGAGGAGGCGAGCGTGGCTTTCTCTCCTTCACCTATTTCCACAAGACAAAGACGGCATCCTCCGTATACACTCAAACCAGGGTTGTAGCAAAGGGTGGGAATTTCGAGCCCGTAAAATTTAGCTGTCTCAAGAATGGTCCACCCTTCTTCTGCTTTGACTTCCAAATTGTTTAATTTCATATTTATCATTTTTACCTTCCTATTGCTTTTTTACCCTCTTCAGTTTCTAATTCACATCTCAAGCAGCGTCTCGCTTCCTTAACAGCCATCTCCTCGGTTAGAGTCAGTTCAACTTCCTTGAAGTTCTTCTGCCGTTGCTTTAAAGATAGTTTTGGTAATTCGGGCCTTTTTGCTTCCTCGATTTCCTCTTCACTCAGCTCGACAGGCTCAACATATAAAGATGGCCTGGTTAGTTTGTATTCTTTTGTTAAGCTTTTCCCTTCAAGATATTTTTCAATTGATTCTGCAGCTGTCTTTCCCGCGCTTATGGCTTCTACTACGGTACGGGGACCGGTTACTACATCTCCGCCGGCAAAAATACCCATTCGGTCAGTTAAAAGTGTTTCTTTGTTAACTAAAATAGTATTCCATTTGGAAATGCTTAAGTTATCTTTATCGCTTACGAAAGATGTGTCGGGTCTTTCGCCAATGGCAGGGATAAGCGTGTCTAATTCGATCGAAAATTCAGAGCCCTCGATCGGGATGGGTCTTCTTCTACCGCTGGCATCCAAATCGCCCAATTTCATCTGGATGCATTCTACCCCTATAACTTTTCCATTTTGAGTTAGCACTCTTGTTGGGGCGGTTAAAAATTTAATGCCAATTCCTTCCTCAATGGCACTCTCTATCTCTTCCTCGAATGCAGGCATTTCCTTTCTCGTTCTTCTGTATAATATTGTAACGTTTTTACAATTCTTATTCCGGATAGCTACTCGAGCTGCATCTACAGCCGCATTTCCTCCACCAATAATTCCAACTCGCTCGCCTAATTCTACTTCATTTCCTAAATTAACTTCTTTAAGCAGTTCTATTGCTTGGATAACATCCTTTGAATCTTCATTAGGAATGTTTAATTTCATTGATTTGTGTGCACCAATAGAAATAAAGACTGCTTTGTATCCTTCTTTAAACAGGTCATCAATAAAGAAATCTTTACCTAATGTTGTGTTTGTCTTTATTGTTACACCTGATTTTATTATATTATCAATATCAAAATTTAATATTTTTTTGGGCAACCTATGATCTGGAATCGCAATTGCTATCATTCCTCCTGGTACTGGTAGAGATTCAAAGATGGTTGCTTGATATCCCTTTAGGCTGAGATAGTAACCTGCTGTTAATCCTGAAGGGCCCGCGCCTATGATTGCAACTTTGTCCTTTTTAGATTTGTTGTTGTTTTGTACTTGATAGTCATTTTCTATTGCCCAATCAGTGACAAATCGTTTTAGGGATTGAATAGCAATTGGTTCTCCAAATTCTCCAGTCCTGCAGACTTTTTCACAAGGATGGTGGCAGACCCTGCCGCAAACTGAAGGCAGAGGATTATCTTTTCTTATAATTTTTAGGGCTTCTTTAAATTTTCCGTGAGCGATTAAAGCTATATATACAGAAGCCTCTTGGTCAATTGGACAAGCATATTGACAGGGTGAAGACACAATTTCTGTACACACTACAGCCGGGCATTTTTTACGTTTGATATGATCTTCGTATTCTTCTTTAAAATATTTTAGTGTAGACAAGACTGGATTAGCAGCAGTTTGTCCTAGCCCGCACATGGATGCATCCTTTACTATATTTGCCAGTTCTTCGAGCAATTCAAGATCTTCTTCTTTTCCCTTTCCTTCTGAAATGTCTTTAACAATTTCCCACATGCGCTGTATGCCTTCGCGGCAGGAAAGGCATTTGCCGCATGATTCATCACGGAGGAAATTCAGGAAATATTTAGCTACATCCACCATGCATGTATTCTCGTCCATGACGATCATTCCGCCCGAGCCCATGATTGAACCGACTTTGGTCAATGTGTCGTAATCAATGGGTAAGTCAAGCATCTCTGCTGGAATACATCCGCCTGAAGGGCCTCCTGTCTGTACTGCTTTGAATTCTTTTCCTTTCGGAATCCCTCCCCCGATATCAAAAATTACTTCTCGTAGTGTGATTCCTATAGGAACTTCGACCAGCCCTGTGTTATTAATTTTCCCGACTAAGGAGAATATTTTAGTTCCTTTGCTTTCATTTGTACCGATACGGGAGAACCACTCGGCGCCTTTATCAATGATAATAGGAATATTGCCCCAGGTTTCGACATTATTGATGTTAGTAGGCTTTCCCCATAAGCCTTTCACTGCTGGGAATGGAGGTTTTTGACGAGGTTCACCGACTCTTCCTTCTATGGAAGCCATAAGAGCAGTTTCCTCCCCGCAGACAAAAGCTCCTGCTCCTTCGTAAATGTGTATGTTCAAGCTGAAATCAGTCCCCAAAATATTATCTCCAAGGAGTCCCAATTGTTCTGCCTGTTTGATAGCTAAAGAGATATGTTTTAATGCAAGAGGATATTCAGCGCGAATATAAATATATCCTTCTCTGGCAGCGATAGCATAAGCTCCGATTATCATCCCTTCGAGAATAAGGTGAGGGTTTCCTTCCATTAAGCTGCGGTCCATGTATGCCCCAGGGTCACCTTCATCAGCATTACAGATGATGTATTTAATGTCTCCTTTGGCCTTCCTTGCGAACTGCCATTTTAGGCCAGTTGGAAAGCCTGCTCCTCCTCTTCCTCGAAGACCGGATACTTTTACTGTTTCGATAACTTCTTCAGGATTGATTTCTCCTAAAACCTTTGCTAAGGAACTGTAACCCCCTGTAGAAAAATAGTCATCAATATCGGTAGGATCTATAAGTGCATTGTCTCCCAGTACAATGCGTTCTTGTTTCTTGTAAAAGCGAATATCTTTTTCTTTGACTGCTTTTTCTCCGGTGACTGGGTCAGAAACAAGGAGGCGGTTTATAATCTTGTTTTTAAGAATTGTTTCAAAGATGATTTCTTTCGCATCTTCTGGTTTTACATGCTGGTAAAAGATGCCTTGAGGCTGGATAATAATGTTGGGTTCGGCTTCACAAAAACCGTGGCATCCAGTTGCTTTGATATTGACTTTGTCATATAAATTTTCATCTTTGATTACTTTTTCTAAAGACTCGATTAAGTCTAAAGAGCCTCGTGCTTGTCCACATGTTCCTGATGAAACAATGAGAACAGGCTTTTTATCAGATATTTTTTTTTGGATTTGATCGTTTATTATTTGCTTTAAAGCTTCGATTGAGTTAATTTTGTTGATGTCCTTCATTTTCCTTCTCTTTTTTTCTGTAGTTCTTTAAAATTGATTTAACTTTTCTTATATTTGTCTGGGCATAATAGTTACCATCAACGACAACGACAGGGCCTATAGCACAGCATCCCAAACAGGCAACTGTTTCTAATGTAAATTGTTTATCTTTTGTTGTTTCTCCTGCTTCAATATCCAGCTCTTTTTTAAATTCTCTTAGAATTTTCGGTCCTCCTCTAACATGACAGGCAGTTCCTACGCATACAGTTACAATGTGTTTTCCTCTCGGCTTGAGACTGAATGCTCGGTAAAATGTTGCTGCTCCGACAACGTCAATCAAAGGGACTCCTAGAGTTTCAGAAGTAATTTTTAATGCTTCTTGGGGAAGATAATTATATTCTTTCTGGATATCCTGTAAAATGGATATTAAGGCCTTTTTTTCAGTGTTATATTTTGCGATGAAAGACTGAACTTTTTGTGTTTCGATATTCACAGGTTTTCCTCCAAATGATTGTAGATTATATTTTTGCTAATGTTCATACTGTCAGTTAGATATAAAATTTGGTTGGGAGGTATTTGATAGTAAATGCGTTAAAGATTATATATGTTATAATTCCTCCTCATAACCAAAAAAAATTATATTAAATTATTAATATTATTAAAACAAATTTATAACAGATATAATTTTTCATTGTCAAGGATATTTTTCAAATTAACCTGAATTTGAGGGCATGTATGCGCTTCCCTAAGATTTTTAACGCCATTTCCTCGCGATCTTCTCGGCTCTGATGGAACTCTGCATGTATATATTAAGCACCGCCATAATGTCCGCGAGCCATTATTAACATCGCCCCTTTGATTATACAGTGCTCACACATCCACCAGGCCCGACTCACTTTGTTGGATTCCCTCGAAGATCGACTCAGAAAGGCTAAATCTTTTAATGTCGCTTCCTCCATTCCCTCAAATTTATCTGCTTTGTCTTGTATAGATTGATATCTATGTGTCAGCTAAATATGAGCCGTTTACTATTGATAGGTTCTGATCTAGGGTAGGCTGGGTTGGGATGTCGCCGCCCGGAGCGTAAGGGGTCCCACGGGGGGATGGGTGGAGTGAGGACGGGGATATACCAACCCAGCCATACAGTGAGGATGAAACTAATCGGCATTCTTTATTAATAATCCAGGTTAATTGGTTGAAGGTTTGGAGTTAAAAGTTTAAAATGCATAGATGTTAGGTTTTGAAATTAACATGATAGATGAAAAACAGCATTTTATATCTGACCTCAAGGTTTGATGTTTTGGCCATGGATAAAGAGAACAAGAGTAAGCCATTAAATTTTCAGCCTCCGTCAGACTTTAATTTTATCCGCCGTAAGACACGACAAATAAAAATCGGCAGTGTGCCAGTAGGAGGGCAAGCTCCGATTGCAGTACAGTCCATGACAAAAACCGACACCAGGAATATAAAGGTAACCTTACAGCAAATTCATAAAATGGAGGAAGCAGGATGTGAAATAGTACGCCTTGCTGTCCCCGATGAAGAAGCTGTAAATGCCCTTGGAGAAATCAGGAGGAATAGTAAAGTTCCTCTAATAGCCGACATTCATTTTGATTACAGGCTGGCCGTAGCTTCTCTTGAGAAGGGAGTTGACGGGCTGCGCATAAACCCGGGTAATATTGGTTCTAAAGAAAATGTGAGAGAAGTTGTTCGTGCTGCAAGGGAAAAAGCCACTCCTATAAGGATCGGTGTAAATTCAGGCTCTTTGGAAAAAGACCTTCTCTGGAAGTATGGCGGAGCCACTCCAGAAGCTATGGTCGAAAGTGCACTTGGCCATGTACGGATACTTGAAGACCTGGATTTTACACTGATCAAGATTTCGATGAAGGCATCTGATGTTTTAAGGACAATCAGAGCTTACAAGATTCTGGCAGAGGAAGTAGATTATCCTTTTCATGCAGGGATAACAGAGGCAGGAAGTTTAATTCCTGGAACGGTTAAGTCCTCAGTGGGCCTGGGCTTCCTGTTAAGCCAGGGGTTGGCCGATACTATCAGAGTCTCTCTTACTGCCCCTCCTGAAGAAGAAGTAAGAGTCGGCTACCACATCCTGTCAAGCTTGGGAATCCGTTTTCGTGGACCAAACATCATTTCCTGTCCTATTTGTGGTCGGTGTGAGGTTGACCTGCTTAAAATTTCCAGAGAGATTCAAAAACGCCTGGCTTCTGTAAAAGAACATATTAACGTGGCTGTGATGGGCTGTATGGTAAACGGACCCGGGGAAGCAAAAGAAGCTGACATCGGGTTGGCTTGCGGAATAGGGAAAGCTGTAATTTTTAAGAAGGGAGAGATTTACCGCAGTGTAAAAGAGAATGAGATAGTTGATGAGTTTGTAAAAGAGGTAATATCACTGGCAAAAAACACACAAAGCTCATGAATATTCAGGATAAGTATGAAAATTTGAAAAGGATATTAGAACGCATGGAGAATGTCCTTGTAGCTTTCTCTGGTGGAGTAGACAGCACTTTTCTTTTAAAAGTTGCGCGCGACAGCTTGGGAGATGATGTCTTGGCTGTAATAGCAAGTTCTGAAATATTTAAAGAAGAAGAAAAGCAAGAGGCTTTAAAACTGGCTCAGGAATTGAATGTCCGACATCGTATTATCCGTACAAGGGAGCTTGAAAACCCCAATTTTGTAAAGAATTCTCCTCAGAGATGTTATTACTGCAAGAAAGGGCTGTTTTCAAGGTTGAAGGAGATCGCCACCGCAGAGGGCATATCTAATATTCTTGATGGAGCGAATTTTGAAGATACGGCTGATTTCAGACCAGGGGCCAGGGCTGCCAAGGAGCTGGGTGTGTATTCACCTTTGAGAGACGTAAAACTGAGTAAAAAAGAAATACGGACGCTTTCTAAGGATTTAAATCTTCCTACCTGGGATAAACCGTCCTCAACATGCCTTTCGACCCGTTTTCCTTACAATATGGAAATTAATGAGAAAAGGCTGAAACAGGTTACCCGGGCAGAAGAGTATTTAAAAACACTGGGTTTTTCTCAGATTAGAGTAAGACATCATGGCAAAATTGCCAGGATTGAATTTAGTACAGAAGAAATTTCAACGGCGGTAAATCCCAGTGTCAGAGAAGAGATTGCCTCAAATCTCAAGAGAATCGGGTATACATATATAACGCTTGACCTTAGCGGTTATAGATCCGGCAGTATGAACGAAGTTCTCCCTGAAAGCGTCAAAATTTCGGGGCGGACCAAATCAATTGATTGAAAACTAGTTCATCGCAATAATGGATGCCTGAATATAAAATTGCCAGTATGACCGAAGAATCTGAGAAGGGCATTGCTCCAGTCGGATATTTAACGCCATATTGCGATGAGCCTGTGTCAAAAAGCAGCATTTAAGAAAAGCTGGTTATGTAACGAGATTCGTCGGCGTTTGTCCTGTGAGCCCCTGTACGAGATTTGTTGCAGCCATCATGGCCATTTTGAGGCGGGTTTCATAGCTGGCGCTTCCGATATGTGGAAGGAGAACCACATTATCGAGAGAGAGAAGCTTTTCCTCGATTTGCGGCTCTCTTTCATATACATCCAGGCCAGCTCCCCAAATATGTCTTTTTTCCAGAGCATCTGCCAGAGCTTTTTCATCGATAACCGGCCCTCTTGAGACATTTATAAGAATAGAGTCTTTTTTCATTAATGCCAGTTGATCTTTTGAGATCATATGATAAGTCTGAGGCGTAAGCGTAGTATGAATGCTTACAATATCGGAAGATGCTAAAAGCTTATCCAGGGAAAGCAGCCTAGCTTTATAAAGTTTTTCTTCTTTGTTAGAGAGCCTTTGAGGGTCAAAGTAAGTGGTTTTCATATTGAAGCCTTTGGCTCTTAATGCGATGGCTTTTCCTATCCGACCCATTCCTATGATACCAAGATACTTTCCAGTGACTTCTTTGCCTAAGAAAAGGTCCAGCTCCCATCCTTTATATTTTTTCTGCCTTGTGAATGCATCAGCTTGTGGGATTCTACGTGCTACAGAAAAAATAAGTGCCCATGTCAGGTCAGCTGTCGTCTCTGTCAGTACTCCAGGTGTGTTGGTAACAAGAATTCCTCTTTTTTTAGCATAATCTATATCGATATTGTTGTAGCCCACAGCGCAGTTTGCAATGATTTTTAAGGAAGGCGCAGCATCAATTACTCCCCGGTCGATGTTATCTACAAGGAGGGAAAGAAGCCCTTCTTTATCCTTGATTTTTTCAGTGATTTCTTCTTTTGTTAAATTCCTACCTACTGCCCCTATCTCAAAGTCAACATGTTTCTTCAGATAATCCAATGCTTCTGGCAGGACCTTGCGTGTTATCAAAGCTTTGGGTTTCATATTTACTCCTTCTAATCAGGTTATAAAAGGGAGGAAATATTTTTTAATATTTTCCTTGAGTCTAAGATAGCTGAATCCGTTCATATGCCGGCTTTTTGTTAGCTTGTCGCTTACGAGCATTAAGGCTGCGGCATGAATTCCATAATATTCTGAAAGAGCGAATACTGCCGAGACTTCCATATCTACAAAACCTATCCCATGTTTTTGCTTTTGATTCAGCCAGGATTGAGTTTCACGATAGGGTGCATCTGTGGACACAATGGCCCCATTAATAAAGGGCAGGTTCATGGTATGAAGAGTATTTTCGAGGCTGGCTCTTAGAACAGGGGAAGGGTAAAAGACCTTTCTTCTTAAGAAATAATGCTTTGATGTTCCCTCATCTGAGAATGTTTTGGTAATGCTGACTGCATCTGATATTTTAGCATCGGTGGTAAGTGCCCCGCAAAAAGATAGAATGATGATTTCTCTGGCCCCTGAAGCGATAAGCCTTTCCAGAGAAAGGACAGCGGTAGGAGCTCCAATGCATTGATAAAGAACGACCTTGTTCTCAAGTAGAAACAAATGTGCGGCTGGAGTCTTTTTCTCTTTGAGCGTTGATTTTATTATGGCTTTTCGGATAGTCAGAGAAGGAGAATCAACAGGGATGTAAATAACCTTTTTATGTCTAAATTCTTTAAAAGGTTTCGGTTTAAAAATGCCTTCTTTTTTCAATTATTTCTTTCCTTTTGAAGGAATCAAGATAGCAGAGATGGAGTAAAAACTCAAATCTATAAAAAGCACCTAGTGTTTTTTATGAATAATTCAGGTTAAAATAGGGATCATGAAGAAACTGAAAATACCTTTAAACAAAATTAATCTTGAAGACGAAAGATTTCGTATTTCTTATCATTCAAATGTGGACAAGATTATTCTTTCCCTGAAAAAAATTGGCTTGGTAAACCCTCCGGTCGTAACTTTGCGCGAGCCTCATATTGTCCTTGTATCAGGATGGAAAAGAGTTCTTGGATGCCTTAGTCTTTCTTTTTCGCAGATTCCTGTTTATATGCTTGATGAGAAAGATGATTTAAAGGCCTTTAAGATGTCATTTTATGAAAATCTAGCAACAAGAAGTTATGACACAATTGAAAAAGCTGAGGTTATAGGCAGGCTCAAAAAATTCGGAGAAGATACAAATAGTATTATTAAAAAATATTTGCCACTTATTAATATCCCATCAACTCGTTCTCATTTGGATGTATACCTGGATGCTTTTGAGTTTGAACCTGAAATTAAAAAGCTTGTTCTCGAGAAGAATACGGCATTTGTTTCTTTGCAGTTATTGACTGAATTTAATAGCCGGGAGAGGAGGCTTTTACTGCCTCTGCTATCATGTCTCAGTCAGAATAAGATAAAAGAAATTCTAGAAGATCTTCTTGAAATATGCAGGAAATATAATATGCCTGCCTGGAAATTTCTTCTATCAAGGGACATAATGGATATACAGGGAGCTGAAAATTTATCTCCTCTCCAAAAAGCCGATAAAATCCGCCTGATCTTGAAGAGAAAAAGATACCCCACACTTTTCTCCTGGACAAAATCATTTGATTCTGTGCTGGAAAAAATTTGCTGGCCTGAGGAAATTTCGATCAGCCCTTCAAAATATTTTGAGGGTGAAGAGATCTCTGTTAACTTCAGTTTTGAAAATATGGAAGAGTTCAGAAAAAAATTAGACGAGCTTCAGAAATTATCCTCCAAAGAAGAATTTTCTGATATATTCAAATCGGACCTGGATGAATAAAAAAGAATATTTTCCGAAAAAGATCTTTATTGAAAAAGACAGTCTTGATTATCCTCTGACAAGAAAAATTATCAAAAACACCCAGGGAATTCCTTCTGAGATTATAGAAAGCCATCAGGATTTAATTGAAGAAATAAAATTATCGGAAGATCCTGAGAAGGAAGGGAAAAAGTACCTTTTGATTACTCAGCAGAAAGGAGAATTTGTCAAATCCTGCCCATGCACTCCTAATTACATAGGCTGCAACTATTTTATTATCAATTTAGATATTAACTGTCCTCTGGATTGTTCTTACTGTATTCTCCAGCATTATTTATCAAACCCCATGATTACTGTTCACGTCAACACAAAAGACCTGTGGGAGCAGCTGGATACCTTTTTATATAGGAATAGGAAGCATATCCTTCGTATAGGGACTGGGGAACTTGGAGATTCGTTAGCTCTGGATCATATTACCGAGCACTCTAAAGATTTAATTTATTATTTCAGGGGTAGAAAAAATGCCATATTTGAACTGAAGACAAAAACAGTGAATATAAAGAATATCCTGGAAATCGAGCCAGCGGATAATATTGTTATTGCCTGGTCTTTAAACTCCAATAAAATAGCCTGCGAGGAAGAAAAGAATGCCCCTTCCGTAAAGGATAGAATTGAGGCAGCCAGGCAGGTGGAAAAAAGAGGGTATAGAGTGGCTTTTCATTTTGACCCCATAATTCGTTATCCAGGATGGGAAGAAGGTTATGCTGAGGTTATAAATGAATTGTTCGGGAGAATCAATCCTTTGAAGATTGCCTGGATTAGTCTAGGGAGTTTGAGGTTCCCTCCCGATCTTAAGACAATTATTAAAGAGAGATTTCCGGAAACAAGAATTATTTATGATGAGTTTATCCGAGGAAAAGATGGCAAGTTCAGGTATTTTAAAGCTATCCGCTTCCAGCTTTACAGGAAGATTGTCAGCTTGATAAACAGAAATGGTGGGGGAAGAGTGCCTTTATATTTTTGTATGGAAAGCGGTGAGCTTTGGGAAAAATTACTTATGATAAAACCAAAGGGTAAGGAAGAAGTTGAGAAATATCTTTCCTTACCCTTTGATAAACCAAAATATTGAAGTCAAAATTTAATTAATCGATTTTCTCTGTTTTCTTTTCGGCAATAATACCTACAATTTCTATTCCGGCATCTTTTATAATTTGTACAACCTCCACGATGATTCCGTATTCTAAATCCTGATCGGCTTTTAAATAAAGTTTGTTATCACTGATGGTCATAAGAACATCATCCAGCATTGTGGGAAGAGTTTCCATTGTAGCTTTGTCCTCGTTTACATAAATAGTGCCGTCTTTCTTTATGGAGAGCATTAGCTGTGTACTCTCTGGCATATCGATGCTGTTAAGTACTGTTGGAAGCCTGACATCCACGCCTTTTTTTATTGCTGGCGTTGCTATCATGAAGATGATGAGAATTACAAGAAGAACGTCACAGAGAGGAACTACGTTAGGTTCGGACTTGACTTCGTTTTCGTCTGTTACTCCGTGTGCCATATTTTACCTCTGTTTAATTTTGTTAGAATGATTATGCTTCCTTTTTTGTTTCCCGGATAAAGAAGTCAACAATTTCAGAGCTGGTGTTGGCCATTTCAGCGTTGAAAACTTCTGTCTTTGTGTTCATAGAGTTATAACACCAGAGTGCAATAATGGCAACGCCTATTCCGAATGCTGTTGTGATTAATGCTTCTGAGATTCCGCCTGCAACAGCACCAATTCCACCAGAACCGGTTAATTGCATTCCACGGAATGCATTAATGATACCGAAAATTGTTCCAAACAGCCCGATAAATGGGGCAGAAGTAGCAATTGTTGCTGTGACGCTTAGACCCTTCTTTAATTCTTGTAGAAAAATATTAGCTGCTCTGTCACAACCTCTTTGTGCTGTAGATATCTGCTCTTCAAGGTCAAGATTTACTTCTTTTCCCTCCAAGAACTCCTTAATCCCAGCAGCGGAGACTCGGGCTAAATGGCTTCCCCTGTATTCTTTCTTGGAACAAAGATTCAAGGCTTCCTGCATCTTTCCGCTTTTCAATAGGTCAGCAATCTTTGGAGCAACTTGTTTAGACTTACTTTTTGCTCTGGAAAATACTACCAGCCTTTCAATGAAGAGATAGATAGTGATGACAGAAAGAAAAATCAAGAGAATGGCTACAGTTTTAGCGACTGTTCCCATTTGAGTCCACATCGCAATCAGACCAAATTCCATTTTACGTACCTCCTTTTAATTCTAAAAAGCCATTTATAGCTTTTCTTTATTTTAATTGAAATGTTACGGTAACGACAAAAATAACGCCTCTTGGGCGGCCGTTGATGACCATAGGTTCATAGACCCACTGCCGGACAGCATCCTTTGCTGCTTGATCGAGGAGCGGGATAGAC